>Ga0209208_10007013_pt1 | contig 15429 bp, 8 predicted proteins | sample S1TSphfallax_3_FD_187694 | JGI IMG/M metagenome (GOLD analysis project Ga0209208, IMG submission 187694) | Host-associated microbial communities from peat moss isolated from Minnesota, USA - S1T2_Fd - Sphagnum fallax MG (SPAdes) (version 2) | ecosystem: Host-associated > Plants > Peat moss >...
TTTTTTAAATTTTTTTTTATGGCGTGTTGGGAATCAGATGACATTACGAAAATTTTTGCGAAACTTCCTTCTCCAATAACCCTTTCACTAATTTGCGAGCTAACACACATTGCAACTTGCGATACGTCCACCACCGGAAAGTTTTGTAAAAATTTGTGATGAGGTTTGCGATACATATTCAAACACAAAATGCGAGGCGCCGAATAACGCAAGCTTGCGATGTCTTGTGACTCTCAAAATTTGTAGCAATACTTTGTGTATTGTAAAATGTGCGATGTTTTGAATATGATTAAACGTTGCGAAGTGTGGAATATCGCTAGGGTGGATGGAGATTGAGTGGGTCGCAAAGTTTTGTTTGTCGTATATGTCGCAAAAGTGCTGCGATGATTAAAGGTACATTATAAATTAGCGATGGATGGTGCACCACAAGTTGTGATGCGTGTCGCATCGCAAATATGGCAGATTGTTTTTGCTTCGCAAATCCTTCAGGTTTTTTGTTTGGCCCTTCGCAAAAAGGCACAATATGTAGTAGTACATGAGGACAAAATGCCCAATGCAATTTATGTGTTTCTCAAGAGAGGAAGATCATTAATATGCACCATGTCATGAGATAAAACCTCATCCAAAAAATGCATGACAAAGTCTTGAAAACCCACTAGCACACTCAAAATGCATAAGCCATTTGTGACCAATGTGTAACTTTAAAAATTTTATATGTTTGAAAAGATCCCTTATGAATTTCACAACTTGCACTTTGACACCTTGACCTTAAGCCCATGTATGGTTAATTGGGTTGAAAGGTGGACGAAGGCAAGGACAATTTTGTTCATAAGGCCCACAATGTGTACATCATCTACTAGGGATGGAAAGACACATCCAAGGGCTCACACAATGGTTTTTAGCAATGCTTGATAATGGGCTAGGGAAAATAAAAGACCTTTTAGGGGGTCACCTTGCTTTGTGCCTAAAATTGATTCAATAATGGTGACCCCCTTTTCATGCTACTTGTGTTGGTAGTAAAAGGAAAAATGAACACTATAAAACAACTTGGTAAAGGGGACAATCTTCACCAAAGGCCCTTTTGCATCTTGTAACTTTTTTAAAATAACAATTTGAAAAATGTTATTAAAAGCATTTTTGACGTCAACTTACATCATGACCCAATTAGGGTGTAGGTTGAGGAAGGTTCTGATGCCAAAAGGGATGGTTTTACAGCCTCCAAGGGTTGATACTCCAAATTGATGGGGGAAAGGTGCTCTTGAAATGGCCCCTAAAACTAAAGAACAATGGAACAACTAATAAGTTGAAGAAACATTTCACCTACGACAAGAAAATGAAAACTTCCAATGTGTTTTACCATTACCAACAATCTATTAACCCCTAACACTAAGGCCATTGACCTAGGGATATCATCATGAGCAACAACAGTAATAGCTTAGAATAAATTTGAAAACCTTGAGGATGGGTCCTCTAGTATGAAACACCCAAGAGATGTTCATAAACTATCCCAAATAACCCACTTAAAAAAAATGAGGAATAATGTTTTAGACCTATGCAAACAACATCCTATCCAAAACAAAAGTGTGCTTAGGCTGATAGTTTAGAAAAATGGGGGGACATGGTATAATGGAAGGGGGTGTAGCTAACATAGAGTTGCAAGGGTTTAAGTTTTGGAAGGAAAAATCGGTTGAAGTAGTGGTAACGCTTGGGCCAATGGAACAAGCCATACTAGTATATACAAAGGAAAAAAAACTGGCTAGTTCTTTATGACCATGTTAAGGTGCTTAAAACTACTTGCGTGAAGAGTCAGGACAGCTTTATGTGTCCTTGGTGGGCTTTATGGTTTTTCATGAAGCCCACTGTTTCCCAGTTCCCATCTACCTCCCCACTTTCCGTGACTCAGGAAATCAAGTTCTGCCTAGCTTTTGGCACGCTGCAAAGCCCTCAACCACAAGCTTTACTGGAATCAGACTTGCTTGCTCTTAGGCTCTGCAGAGTGTGCCATGATTGTGGCAAAGCCTGCAAATGTTTTTGCTTTACCTAGCACTTAATAATAGGTTGCAAAAGACAAACCGTGGAAACGTCCTGAGTTCAAACCCAGTGGAGTGCAGATGAAACTACCGCCGGCCCTCTGCTAACGAGCTTGACTTGTGAGAAGTCCCAAGAAATGACAAAGTCCCAAGCTTTTCTTATTCCTAAATCTTGTCATTTCTCTTTGTTCTTTCATTTTGCCTCTTTACACATTAGAAAAGAAAAAAAGCCCTCCATTGTTTTAAAATGAATATGAAACTTTTTAAAATAAATTTATCTTGCTTTTTGTCATTCTTGATAAATTCAGGCTCCATCTTCCCATGAAGAGAAATCAAGCCATGCACATCCATATCTTTCCAATTGATATTTGGTGCTTCTGCATTTGCATTTCCACCTTTCACCTTTTCACCTTTCCTAAATTGTTCTTGAGCTTTCTTTTTGGATGCAATTGTTTTTGATTTTTCAAGTGTCATTTTCTTAGGTCAGAAAATCCTTGCTGACTTCTACCTTCAACCTCATCTTCTAGCCTTTGCTTTTCATTCTCACTTTGAATCATTTTTCATATTAACAAAATATTTTTTTAGCTTAACCTTGAAATGGAAACGAAAGAAATGCACCGTATGATCTTTCTGTATCTGCAAGAAAAAAAATTCTCCCAACCAACTCACTTTTTCAAAGTTTACTCATAAACATTTTGTGAAAAACCCTTCATTTTTTCACATGAAAAAACAATATTTTGCCCTAAACCTTACTTTCTAGCTCCAACACTCTTGAAAAAGAAAGACAACATGCTTGCCAACTTCAATTTCATGTCAAAGAAAAACTCTTACAATGAGCGGACTGGATCAAGCCAATTTTATTATTGTAATAAAAAATATGATTGGGACTTGTCTTTGGAGTTGGGCTTCCATTTTGGGTCCACACTACTCCTTGCCGAAGTCCCCCACTCATAAAGCCAAAAAGTACAGCCAAATAAGATTCTTACTCATGGGAGGGACTTGAAAATCAAGCCCTAATGTGAGGGACTTGGTCCCAATTTGGAGCTCTAAACTAATCAAATTGCAAGAATGAGTTGGGACTTAATAATCAGGCCCTAGAGTGAAGTGCCTCTTATAATCCTTGGGCCCCCACCCCCCCTCCATCAATATGAGAGGTAGTTAATACGAAGAGACTTGAATTAGGACGTCGAAAAGGACGGTGGAAAGATACGAAGAAACGTTCCTTTGGGTCGATTGAGACCTCGACTAGAAGCCTCCCAGTCTCTTGCACTGCGGCTTCGTGTCGTCTTCGCCGGCCTTCCAGCAACGTGCTGCTCTCTCTCTTGTGCTGCTGCATTGTCGTCTTCGTTGCCCTTCATTTCCGGCAACGGGGTTTTGGAGTTCGTTCTCGTTGGTGCGACATCGCCAGTTCCTGTCGCAGCCCCATCTCGCAGTATTCTAGCGCACCCCTCAAGCAGATCTTTTGCTGAACTTTTGGTTCTGGATTTCTTCTCAAATCGATCGGTTCCCCGTTGTTTGTATTCTTTGGTTGTTGAATCAGCTTATGTTTCTTATCCTGGCGATCACGGGAAGTTCTCTGCAAATCATCGTATCGCATCGTTTCGACACAAGCTCCAGCTGACTCCACCTCCTCGTCGCATCGGAAGAACTGGTGATGAACCTTCTTTGTCTATATAATATGCATCTTCCAGCTGCTGATCAAGATGTTAGGTTAGATGTTTGCTTTTCGAGAAGCTGTCGGTTTCCGTATCTCTAGTCGTTCTTCCGAGGAACGCATGTACAGAAAACTGTTCTACGTCCATACTAGTTTCGCACTCTTGTCATGATTTACAGTGTTTGAACTTGCCCTTAGCCGCCGGTGCCATGATCTGCATCAACTTGGCATCCAACTTTCTGCAAGCCTAAAGTATCCTTCTGACGCATGTGTGTCCAACAACTGCACAATCCGTATGCAATATGACCTTATTCCAGTCAGTAGCCTGGTGGTTAGGGTTTGGTAGTAACCCTAGTGCCAGTGGTTTTGGGTCTGCAACAATCTATCCATCTAGATTGGGAGTAAGTGGGTGAACTAGCTGGGGATCTGAAGACATGGATTCCAGAGGTTTTGAAGGAGGGAAATACATGCTACTGGCATGTGGCTCTTGGCTACTGCCAGTAGAGTAGAGGTTGTCCACATCCAGCTCCAACTCTAGAATGTGGGCTGGTGAGCCAGTTTTGGAAACCTAGGGTTCCTCCTCACCATCCTTGCATGGTAGAATTGGGCAACCAAGCTGATCTCATTTTCCAGTATTGTGGCCATCTGGAAGCTATAACAACATTCTGAACTCATGACAATTTCATGTGGTTGCAGAATTCTTGCCTTGCTGGTTCTGTACTGCATTGTGCACTTCCTGTTTTCTTTTGGTATTCTATCTTGACCATTAAGTACCAACTCTAGTTGCAGTGAATGTTTGCAATGACAGTTGTCTTGGTGGAGCTTCTGATCTGGCTATGGCACCGAAGAAAAAGGGTAAAGGGGGAGAAAAGGCTTCCAGACCGGTGACACCGCCTGCAGCAAGTGTGCCTACCAGTGCACCACCCAGTAGTGCTCCTGCAAGTGCACCTTCTTCTCACATATCACCTGACAACACTGCCCCAATTTCATCTTCCTCTTCTCTTCAAACTGTATGTCCTTCACCCTTCATTACATCAAACGCCCATTGTTAGATTTGTTACTACCCCTCAAGGTAAAGCACTTTATACATATTTATAGTTGTTTTTCCACAAACACATTGCTGGAGCAAATGTGCAGGATACAGATCAAACGGAGCTGGAATTTGAGTTGCAAAATGCACTTTTAACTTATCCTCATTGGCGCCTTACAGGTTCTTTCAACATGCCTCAAAATGCTGTTTGTAGAGATTCAATCTGATCATAGTTCTTTGAAGAGATTTGTTGTGCTTAATTGTGTTGTACTAGAAGCAGCAGGAGCTAAGAGCAAAGCAGTGAAACATAAAAGGTTGATTGTGAGATGTTGCATGGTACAGGAATGCACCGACATTTTATTCTTTTTGGCCTTATGGAGTATCTGGAACGAAGGTTTACTTGCCCCAACCTGTTGTTAGGTCGTGAATGGCCATTGTCATTTAACATCCTTTGTTGTTGGGTGAACTGTATGTACTGTTGAGATTCAATTGGTGGTGTGCTTTAATGATATGTTTATGCTACAGGAGGTCCCAACCACCACCCTTTATGAAGGCCTCTCTATGCCTTTGGCTTAGATGCTGTCCTGGAATATATGATCATGCTTCTCTATGTTTTCTGTGCTCTCTTCTTCTTTCCTTGTTTGGTTTTTCTACAGTTTTTCTTCTTTTTTGTGTTCCTTAACTTTTCTTTTTGTGTTATCTTCTCTTTCATAGTTTGTTTAGCTAGCCAAAATCCTCACTGAGGTTTCTCATGACTGTCAGACTTGTGACAGAAAGTTGGTACCATTGGTTAATGCATGACATTGACCTCCACTTAGCTGGGAGCTGATGAAATCGGCATGGCTGCTATGGTAGCTAGTTAGTAGTTGATACCCCACATGTTGCTGTTGAAGTGTAACTCTGAATATGTAGGTGACTGTTGCTGTTGTCCAAACTGCTCTCAGTCTTTTCTCTGGGTTTTTTTCCTTTTCCTTGTTCTCTCATATGTTGTTGGAGTGAAAGTCTTTATGACAATAATATGGGGTCATTTCTCAATTCTATTCATGCTCACATAAATCTTAAGTACAGAGAGGTTCTTAATACTTATGAAGATATGTATTCGATTGCATTTTTAGATGACATGATAACTTGAGTCTTCCCATTTCTTCCTGAAATGCAAAAGACACTCAGGATGCAGATGTTTGTCCAAGATTTGCCTGAAGATAATGGCTCATTATTATATAATTGTCTACATCCAGTGGGGGAGTTCATGATGAAGGTGATGGTCTGATGCTTTGTGAGTGACTGTTTGTGGGACACTCATGAGGTTATGACTGCACTCATTCTAGTTAAATCAGTTTTGGTTTTGGAACTGACAAAAGGGTTACGTTTGAAGCATTGTCATGGAGTTCTCTGCCATCTCTTCTATGACAAAAGTAAGATTTTTTGAATAAGGTGTTTGTGCTCATTATGATCTAAAGGAGCTGGGTGCTGCAGGTTAAAGCGGCGCTTCACATCAGATGAAGTCCTGCAGCTTCTGGACCGTTGCTACAATCTTGATCACATGGTAAGAAGTAGAGCACTTGCAATTGTTCCAACTGGATTAAATGCCTGGTTTTGGACACTGGCACATCTCAACTCTTCATGAACCATCCTTTTCCCTCTCTCTCTCCATCTCTCTCCATTTATCTCACTTGTTCCTTCTAAACTGGTTGCAAGGTCTATGGTTATCAAGCAGCAAGCAGGGTCAAGCCTTTCTCTAGTGAAAGCTTGTTTTGTAATGTGCTTTTCTATTTCTGAGCTACTTTGATGGATGGCAGACAGTGGATCATAAGGAAGTGGAGATGCTGAAAGAGCAAAAGGAGTTCTCTTTGCCGCCTGAGATATTTGTAATGGGTGAAGATTGATTGTGACAAAAGTGGCCACATGTTCCCACCCTATTAGTCCCTTCTACAGTTCACATTTTTTGCAAAAAGGTAAGCATTAAATTGCTCCCAGAACTTGCCAAAGACCAAGCTATGTTGATAACAAGTCTGCCACATTTCAGCATTTTCTTGAGAGATTTAGGATGTCATCCCTTTGCCACCAACCTGCTTATTTTTCTTGTCTTTTCTCATTGGGTGTCTTATGAGTTTGGCTGCAGTGGTCAGGGACAGCATGATGGAGTATGAACTCAACAGAATCAGGCAAATGTTGCACTAAGTCTTTCCCCACTTCAAGCAGTTTTTGGGAGAGGTCTTATGACTGCGGACCATGTATAACAGAAGTGGGGATGATCACTCCCTGTTCCAGAACCTTTCACACAGGCCTGCAGTATTTTGAACCAACATTGCTGGCTGTCATCTCAGAGTTTGAGCTTCAGAGGAGTTGAAACCAATATCAGCTGCTGTCATCTCAGAATCTCAGCTTCAGAGGAGCTGAAATTACATTTACTGCCAAAGAAGTTACCAATCCTTTGCTTGCAAAAGTATTTAAAAGGAAGGGGTGCTACAGTCACCAGAATCGAAGGAAGAGTGGTCTGAGTATCAGGGGTGTCAGTAAGATTGTGCTAATTTTTTATGTTCGTTTTCTGTGATCAGTTCAGGAGAGAATTGCTGAAAGCCCATCTCTGCAAGCAAGATTGTGGGGTGGAAGCTCTTGTTGGTAAGATTAAGGACAAGGATTCAGTATGCTGACATTGCTAAGTTATGAAGGTTGTTCTATTTTGTTTATTCTTTCTACACATGGTGGTACTGCTGAAGCTCCATGTAGCTTCCAATGTAGATAAACTTCCAATGTTGTATTTATCAGAAAGTTTATCATAAACTTAAGAAGTAATTTCCTTTCTGCTGAATATCTGCTGAAAGTAAAGGATTGCAGAAAAGTACCCATCTTGAAAGTGGTTTGATACCAGGAGTACAGATTAAGATGCAAGGAAGAGAGAACAAGCTGTGCAGCCCCTTGCATCCATCAACATGAAAAAATATGCTAGGTATTTCTTCAAATGCTCCTAATTTTAGAACTCTTTTTTAACACAATTCTATGCTTGCTGCTGCAGACTTTTCATCAAACACAAAACAAAGCACTTAGAGCATCTCCACCGGCGCTCAGTATGTGGCCCTGCACTGGAAATCTTGGATGAGGTTCAGGAGTGAAATCCAGTGGATCCACTGGAGAGTGCTGTGATGCTGAAAAAATGCAGTTGCCCTGCAAGTTGGAACAATCTAATAACTACAGTTAAATCGTATTTATTGACTGCTCCCTGTTTCTGTTTGGCCAGATAGCCTGATTGGTCCAGGTGGTGGTTTGCTTTTAGTAGTCCCCCACCTATTTGCAGTCCCAATTTCAGTTTTATGGGTGGTGTTGGAAAAAAGTAACTAGAACTTGGATGTGAAAAATATTTTAGCAGGGTCCGTTTCTGAGCACCGCAGGAGATGGTCTTAAGAGGAATGTTTCATGGGTATTGCCTTTGTTGAGTTGTATAGACTAAGTTTGAAGGGTTTAGGTGGTAGGTGAAATTCTGTTTCCAGTGGTTCTTTTATGGGATATCTTTGTTTCTCAAAAGCCATGAACTGCCCCTTTCCTTTGTATCCTATCCAAGTGTAGCTTCTTGGGGTAGGATCTTTAGGAGTTGGGTCTCCTGGGGTAGGAACTGCTAAAGGTGGTAGGATGTCTGGAGTTTGAGACTAATAATGAATGTCTAAATTTTCTTTTAAAACATCCTGCTATAATTTCCAAGTTGAATTTAACGATCTCCACATTGAAAAAGGAAGTCTGCTTTCTAGGTGGCTTGTGATAAATGATTACTAGCAATTGCAACAAGGTTGGTATCATTGTTGGCTTCTCAACTTTCAAACTAATTTTAAAAGTGTATCATTTAGAAAATAATCAAATGTCATGATTACAATAAAATAGTTGTCAATTTAATGTGTTCATGTTGGAGGGACCCACAATAAAATCCATTTTGGAAAACTAAAAGGTGTAATTTTACTGGAAAAGCTGCAATTTATGTGACCATAGTGTTGTCATTGGCATGGCACTTCATTGGCTTATGATCAATTTTCTGTTAACCAATAGCTTGTGGATGGCCATGAATCATGAGACATAAGAAAGTGTCAGTAGATTTATCAGAAGGTAACTTCAAAACAAGTGGTTTACCAGCTCATCATGGCAGCCAAGACTTATATTTTCATGTTGCACCCTTATGCCTTTATACTGATTGGAACACTGTATCTAACCCATGTATGAACTTGTTTGAACTTGTCTTTTGCAATTTTAGTTCCAATTCAAGTTTTGAATTTAAGTCTATAGATAGCTCATTCTTTTTGATGGAGCTACTACAAGTATATAACCTCTTGATATTAACTGGGGCTCTGCAGTGCTTCACATTACCAGTGATGATCGACTTTTTTTGCCTCTCTTCTAATGTTCCCATATGGTTTTCAATATTTCATTACTATTATTATTGTTAGACAAGAAGAGTATTTAATAAATAATTTCACTATAAATATTATGGAAATGAAAAGGCACATTTTAATTTTTTTTTCTTATATCCATGGAGGGTACAGGAAAGGAATGAGGTCCTTATTAGGAAAGGAGGGAGGTGGTTAGATTTTCATACCATTCTTCACATTTTAGTTAGTTGGAATTGCCAATGGATGATCGTACGAAGGATTATGAAAAATCCTCCCTATACTAGCTTTGAAAAAACTCATCATAAATTCATGCTCACAATTTAAAATATTTGTAACCAAATTATTGGATGAGATAAATTTCCATGTGAGTGTCCTAGCCCTTGCAATGGTTGCCACTATTATAACATTATTGCCATATCCTTTAAGAACTTGTAATGGGTGCAATCATAATACGAAAATGCATAAATGCTCACTTACATAAATCTAGAAAGGATTGAGGGGATAATGTGAGTGATTTGATTGCTTACATTTTAAAATTTAAAATTTTTAAAAATTGGTTACGATAAATTTTTAAATAATTAAATGAGTATTCTATGCAATTGTTTTTCAAATTTGTGAAGCAGTTGGGTTGGTGATCAACCACAAGGACTAACCTAAATTCAGCTATAGGTTAGAGAGGAAAGTAGAAAAAAATAGGATCTTTCCTATATTTTGGTACATCTTTTTTTGAATTCTAGTAAAAATGACCTTGATTCCACAAATGCAAATGGTCATCAAGTCATGTTCTTGATTCTAGTGGTCATCTAAGCCCTAGTGATAGTCATCTTCTTTTGAATTCTTGTAAAACAAACTATGATTCCACAAATGCAAATGATTTTTTGATGTTGTTGATTATGGTGTTTGTTTAAGGTTTAATGATGGTTATCTTCCTTTGATTTTTGGTGAAATAGACCTTAAATTAGTAGATTTGCAGGTGGTCTTGTTGGTGATCTTAGTTTTGGTGGTCATCTAAACCCATAGGCTCCAATTGTCTTCTTCTTAATATTTGTGGTGAAATATATTCTAAATTTGGGCAATATAGGTGGTCTTGGTTCCAATCATCATTTAAAGCTTTATGTTGGTAATCTTTCTTTTATTTTAAGTGGAATAAAGTATAGACCCTTAATTGGGCAATGCACTTTTGGTCTTGTTGGTATTCTTGGTTCTAATGGTTACCTAAACCCATGTTATGGTCTTCTTCCTTTGATATTTGGTGAAACAAATCTTTTGTTGGGCAATGCAAGTGGTCTTGTTGGTGATCTTGGTTCCAATGGTCATCTAAACCCATCTTGATGGTTTTCTTCTTTGGGTTTCTTGTGAAACAAACCTTTAATTGGGCAATACCTTGTTGGTCTTCTTGGCATTCTTGGTTCTAGTGATCATCTGAAGCCATGATTTTCTTTCTTTGATTTTCGATAAAACAAATATTTTGTTGGGCAATGCAAGTGGTCCTATTGGTGATCTTCATTATAATGGTCATCTGAATCCATATTGATGGTCTTCATCCTTTGGTTTCTTGTGAAACAAACCTTGAATCAGGCAATGGTGGTGGTGTTGGTTTTGGTTTATAACTAGCGTCTAGTGATGGTCATCTTCTTTTCATTTTTGGCGAAATGGACCATAATGTGGCATTTGTAGGTGTTCTTGGTGGTCTTGGTTCTAGTGGTCATTTTCAACCTTGTTATTGGTCATCTTCTTTTGATTTCTAATGAAATACCATCTAGGTGAAAATATGGTTGAATGTTACCACAAAGAACAACCTCAAGGAATGGTTAAAGAATCAAAATTAACTAAATAATATTTTGGGGCCCTTTCTACAAATTTTTTAAAATACTATAAATTATTAATTTCTCATGTTTATCTATTGTGTATCCTTAAGTTTTCATTAGAATAAAAAGGGGTGGGAATTGCTACAAATTTTTATTTTTAATTCATGCGGCCCTTTCAAGAATCACATACTTGAACTTTGAAAATTCATAACTTATAAAATATATTTATTCAATTAATTAAATAATAAAATAAAATAAAATACCATTTAAATTACCTTTGAAAATCATATGTTAAAAAACACCCCACCTCAAAATAAGTATCAAAAGTGTGCTTGACAAAAAAACATCAAAGAACATAACCATCATTATTTTCTTGAAACATTTTGGTTGGGAAATGATTACCAAGATCAAAATTCAAGATATTTTTTAGTTTAAAGAAAATTTTAAAATTTAGTTAACTTATTTATTAAAAGAATTAAATGAAAACCTTTCTTTAAATGTTTTCTATATTTTTTAAAATTTTGATGGTTTTAATAAAATGAAAGTGTAATGTTATTGTGATACCAGCCAACCATACTTTCACCCATTTGCAAGTGGTGTTTTGGGTGGTCTTGCTTTTGGTGGTCATTTGCTTAACCTTGTTATTAGTCATCTTCCTTTGAAATTTATGGGTGAAACATTTATGGTTTTTGCATGCAGTTTTCTTGGTGATTTTGGTTCTATAGGTCATTTAAGGTCTAGTGATGGTCCCCTATCTTTCAATTGTGGTGAGATAAACCTTGAATCTTAAACCTTTCATTTTTTTTATCGTGACTAATTTCTATTTAGAAAACATTATTTAAAAAAAATCATAGGTCTATCCTAATTGTCTCCATTTCCTTTTAACTCCATAAACATTGAACATTAAATTTTAGACTGTAGGCTTTAAATTCCAAACTTTCAACCCTAAATCTAGACCTTGAAACCTTAAATCAAAACCTTAAATTTTAATTTCAAACTCCTAAACCTTAATTTTAGTCCTTAATCCTAAACCCTAAACTTTAATTTCAAACTTTAAATCCTAACCAAAAATTAAGACCTTAAAACATTAAACTTTAAATCAAAGCTTTAAAATTTTAATTCAAACTTGAAATTCTAATTTCAAACCCTAAACCCTAATAACATACCTTAAACCCAAAATCTAAACCCTAAAATGTTAAACTCTAATTTTAAACCCCAAACTTTAAAACCCTAAAACCCTACACCCTAATAACAACCCTAAATTTTAATTATAGACCTAAAAACAAATGTTAGGGCAATTTTAGCCTATAACTAGTAATTTCAGCCCACCCTAAGGCAATAGGTTTGGGGTTGTAGTCTTTGATGATGATATGACCTTGTATGTGAGGTTTATCTAGTGTTTGTGTAAGTAGTTGGTGAAGAGGGCCTTTGATTGAGAAAGATATGAAAATTTTGTTCTTGTGGAATGAAATTTTTTCATGAGGTGTTTCCATTTCTTCTTGGGTTCATCAATTCTCGATTCCACCTACACCTTAATTCCCTCATCAATTTTCCTGTAAGTTTAGATTGCACCATAGTTTGCATCCAACAATAACTTTCATTTCCCTATCTTCACATAATGAACATTTTTTCCCCCAATTAGGTTGAATATCCAAAAAATATTCAAAGTATTCATCCCATGAGTGAAATACAAATGCCATTTTTTATAGATGGTTGAGTGGTAGAGTATGCTAACATCATGGTAAGATTTAGGGTAACCTTTGTCAATGTAAATAAACAAACCATGGTGTTGTCCATTGTATATATGTTCTTTTGGCCAATAAACCATAACTGATATTCTAGGTCCTTCCATGGTGTCTAGATCTCAACCAATGTTCCATTGATGAACCCAATGCACCTTGGCAACTTACACAATTTTTTACCCAAGCCAACCTTTTCATGTGGTTTGGGCCAACAAATTTCATCTCTTGGGGCAATGTTAATACATGACATGATGAATAACACGTTGTCATAGGTCCACCACATAAAGGTGTCACAAATGATGACATAGTCAATATGAAGTTCAAAAACCATTGCATAGGCTTTAATTTTGATGGACTCCCCAATACAACTAACATATCCCTTGGTATGATGCAAGAAAAAATTTCAGACCTCAAACCCTAAATTACAAACCTGAATTTTTAAAATTCAAACCTTAAGCCATAAACTACAAACCCTAAACCTTAATTTCAAACCCTAATTGTAAAATCCAAACCTAAACCCTAAATTTCAGACCTTAAACTTGAACCCCACCTTGAACCCTAAACTTTAATTCTAGACCCTAAACTTTAAAAACCAAATGCTAACCTTAAAATGACACTTACTTTTAATCATGTAACATCGGTAACCAAAAGGGCTTGTGGATCTAGTGTGGGAGATGAATATTGGCACTACTCAAGGTGCCAACTCCTCAAATTTTATCAATGTGAAGTTAGTGAGGTTTTTGAATAACACCTGTGCGACCCACATCATGGTTAAGACATCTTGGACCCCCATGATCGAATCAACAAAGTTTCATCATCTTTGTTATCATTAAAAAGGTCTTCACAATTAAGAGCATTGAAATCATATTGGAAAAAATAACTCCTTGGTCCATTTTATCAAGCAAAATTTTCTCATCACTTAAGGAGGAGCTCCAATCACTGTTTGAAGCACCTTAGATTGAAATTAAAGAGGATATCTATCTATGTTAGAATGAAAAAATGAAAAGACGGGGATTTGGTTTAACCTCCTTTTTTTTATAGTCCCCATGAGCCCATAGGTCTTAGAATCTTCCCTCCTACTTAATTACACCGAAATCCACACTTTTAAGGCTGATTTTTTACTTATCCACCTTACTTACACTTTAACTAAAACCTTTAATCACATTTTTTAATAATACGTTACTCTTTAGCACTCATATTGACCTTGTTTTTAGACTGTATATTAAACCCTACCATAAACTTTAAAACTTAGAACTCAATCACCTTAACCCTAAACCTAGCCCTAATCTCTAAAAATGAGCCTCTAATATGAAAACTAAACCTTAAAATCTCAAGCCTTGAACCCCCAAAAGTTAACTCTAAAATTAAAACCTCAAAAGTCCTAACAAATTTTGTAAAGAATAAATGGTAAAATTTCAAGTCCCAAACCTCAAAAGCTAAACCCTAAAAACACCAAACAAAAATCTTTAAAACTAGACCCTAAAGCCATAGCCTATAGCCTTTTTTAACCCATAGCCCATAACATCATATAGCCAATTGACCATATAGCCTATCACCCATAAATCAAATAGTCATGTAATACAATAGTTTATATAATGTAATAGTGTAATATAACCATATAATTTGATAGCTTGTATAGTTTAATAACTTGATATAACAATAAAGCCCAATAGTCCAATAGCCTATACAACCATAGCCATCTAGTCTACAAACCCCATATCTCCCTTAGCCTTTTTCAACCCCAATATATCACTTATAACATAGATTATAGGTGGGGAATTCATGGATTGGAAAAAAAAAATCTTGAAAGAAAGCTAATGTTGAGTTTTAAAAGTTTGATTCCTTATTGCAAAACTTTGGGGACAATAGCCAAGAGGGAGGGGATGAGACACCAAATAAGAAGTCATAATGGCCTGTGTTTTTCACAACTATATATATATATATATATAATTATTATATAATTATAAATAACGATAATTAGGAATTTTTTAATATTTGAATTACTTTATCCAAATTATTTCATTCTTTCATTTTTAAAAATATTGAAAATTCCGAGAAAATTTGAACCTATCTACCTAGGTAGGTAGAAAATTAACATCTACTTACTTGTGTAGGTATGCAAGTAGGAAAGGGAAAATGTAGATGGAATGAATAGCCAAAAAAATGTTTCATTTATTTTGCAATTTCCATTTATGGTCAAACATTTCTTCACTCATCCCAAATTGACATACGCATTTCAATGTGATAAGTCAAAGGTACATATGTTCTTTACATAGCATGTGAAATGAGATTCAAAAACAAAACATATGGGTGAAACCTTTTATTTGCACTTTAGTTTTAAATTGAGATGCAATTAAACCTTTTCAAAAAGCCAACTTTAACTAGTAATGTCTTTTTCATATTATGTCCAAATGAAATGATTTAAAGTTTTGGAGGGCTTTCCAAAATCTACATAGAACAATTATAAAAATTATTTAAAAAAAACTTAAATTGAAGAAAATTACATGTAAATTTTGCATTTCAATACATTTCAACAACAATGTCTTGAAGACATTTTCTTTCTTTAATTATCACTATCTTTCTCAAACTTTGTCCAAATGAAAGAAATTTTAGAATATATGAAATTTTGTTCTATGATATAGTACATTTTGATCATGAAATTTTAATACAAATAGTTTATAAAATATGATGTATCAACAAATAAAATTGTTATTCTCAAAACCATTCAATGGTACATAATGTAAAATACATTTAAACTGGTGTGAACCCGGTGCATAATGCACCCTGTCGAT
>Ga0209208_10007014_pt1 | contig 15428 bp, 9 predicted proteins | sample S1TSphfallax_3_FD_187694 | JGI IMG/M metagenome (GOLD analysis project Ga0209208, IMG submission 187694) | Host-associated microbial communities from peat moss isolated from Minnesota, USA - S1T2_Fd - Sphagnum fallax MG (SPAdes) (version 2) | ecosystem: Host-associated > Plants > Peat moss >...
ATTTTCTCTGTTGTCATAAGTATTGGACATCTCTGTGTGTAGTAACGGTGTTGCTTCACAAGGCATATGTTGAAAGGAGGGTGTACATGTGTTTCTTTGATCTCATGCAGGAAAAGAAGCAAGTTGCTCTTGAGCAATTGAAGGACCCTGAGGTTTGAGTATTTGTTGAGAAGTGTCTGGCTGCTGCATCAATAAGGCTATCTGCAAGGGAGTTGTTGATGGACCCATTTCTCCAGTGTGAAGGTGATCATGAAGCAATAGAATGTGGGCCATCTTTACTGATTGCAAAGTGCCAGACAGATGACATGGGCTTAGTGTGATTTTTGAAGACTCATCAATGCCTAATTCAGCAGATTTCTACTGTGAACAGAGCAGTGTGGGAAAGTATAGTGACTATAAAGCAGATTTGCTGGCACATAAAAAAAGTCACCTCCATTTTCAGTCAGCCAAGAGCCTGAAGCACAGGATGACTTTCAACCCATGAGACCTCCCTTCAATACTGACTTTACTCCAGGGAGAAGGAGTGGGCATGCAGGAATAGCAAGGATTTTTGAGTGAAGGGTTCAAGAGGAGATGACAACATTTTCTTGACACTTTGCATTGCTGATCATGAGTTTTTATTGGAATCTGTCGTGCAGAAAGATCAGTTTCAAGGACCCATTTCAGATGTAATAATGCTTTTTCAGGAACATAAGCCCCACCATTGTGTCAGAACAACATTGTGGGATTCTTGTTTGGCAGGCCATAGCCACAAATCCACTTCCCTCACTCTTTTTCCCCCAAGTTCAGCTCTGCTCCAATTGTTGTTGAGGGAACTACACATGTGCTTTGAAGAAGTCACATACCATTGTTGATCTGGTCTCCTTCAACACAGGCCTGAAGGCTCTTTAGAGTTATCCAGTGATTCTCCTGAAGGACACAAGAGGGGCCAAGAAGATTGGGAACACAATCAATCAGAGTCTGGAGCTTCTTTAGCAGACAGTGCCTCACCTACTACTTTCTTGGCTGGCCTAAAGCACACAAATTTTGCTGATGAGGATTGCAATAGCAAGGCGGGCTGCTTTGATGAGCATGTTGAAGTGAGAAGTATTGAGTAGTGCCCAGTTCACCTGCCAGCCCCACAAGGAGGGGTATTTAGAAGATAGAAATGATTTCTATAGAAAACAATTATCTTATTGAATACGGGAGCCTCTCCAATTGGAGCAACAAAACTGAAGCTGTCAGAAATTGTGAATTGGAAGACACTGGCATTACAACAGCAGGAAGGGCTTCATAATCTCCAGAGGCATGAGCAATCCTTGCTTGCAATCAGTCAGAAGCCTTCTGTCATAAGGCCCAATTTTACCACATATACCACACCCATTTCTCCAATGCAGATTGCCATCAGAATAATGCAAGGAACCAGTTTTTCTCAACCTTATACAAAACCCACAACCCTTGAGCCAACTTGTCATTGTGAAAATCTTCAGCAATCTTTGGATCCACAAATCAGTGATTGTTTGCAGAGTGAGGGAGACAATAGAAGGGAGGATTCCTCACCTGTGCTGCTTATGGATCAGGAGCAAGCAGGAAAAGAAAACCTCAGAAGCAGAACAAGCTCAGACATCCAACCAAACTCTCATAGAAGCTTCAAAAATGGTTGGATACCTGAACTAAGCTTCTAGATCTACCACCTCAATTTCATTATATACAATAAAAAATAAATTCAATTGCACAATGAAGGCAGTTAAGCTTATCTTTTGATATTGGAAGCAGACATCCATAAGCTGACAATCAGCTTCAAATCTCAAAAGATTTAGGAGCTCAACCAAATCTACTATTCCAAAATTAAGAAAGACAATTGCCCACAAGCAGCATTGGCATTGTAGAAAGAAGTGGCCACACAATGGCAATACCCAGCAATAAACCTTAACCTCACCTTTACAGCAAATAAACATCAATGTACATTGTAGAAGTGAATAGGAACTCTCAAGATGCTGGTCTATAAAGCTAAACAAAGCATTTCCTAGATCCTTCAAAACTGATCCAATCTTGAGCTCACTCTTAAGAGGTATAGACCCAATCTGCAAACAGCTTAGCAGCAAGCACAGAAAGGAAGCTATTCCAGGCATACTTTTCCCTCCTTCGGTAACATCCTTCCCAGGCACTGCAGCCCAACAAAAACCCATTGGCAAACCAGGGAGACAACTTGCAGTGCAGCTGGAGCTTCTGAGATTTAGAGGAGATAACTCTCAAGAGACTGGTGGTGTTTGAAAACACCATGAAAATCTTGGAACTCAAGCACTGGTGAATTTAGTAACAGCTTTCGTTCCCTCAGAGACGGCATGCTTTGCCAACTCGCCAGGCAATATCAAACGCACGGCAGTCTGAATCTCGCGAGACGTAATGGTTGGCTTCTTGTTGTAGCGAGCAAGACGAGCCGATTCTTGCGCCAACTTTTCGAATATATCATTGATGAAAGAATTCATGATCCCCATAGCTTTCGAAGAAACTCCAGTGTCAGGATGAACCTGAACAGAACCACAAAGAAAACCTGTGAAAAAGAGAACCACCAAAACTTTCCTCTAAGCTACTCACAAACTAAAGCTTCAATCCCCCATAAAACAGATGCAAAAGAAGGGGGGGAAAAAAAACACTTACTTGCTTCAACACTTTGTAGATATAAATCTTATAAGTCTCCGTGCTCTTCGCCTTCTTCTTCTTGCCCCCCTCCTTCACAGGCTTTTTCTCAGCCTTAGTCTTCACAGGCTTCTTCTCGGCCCTGGATTTCCCTCCCTTCTGTTCAGCTTCGACTGCCTTAGGCGCCATTACAATAAAACTACAATCTCCACCGAAACAAACACTAATTGAACAAAAGCACAAACGATAAATTGAAACACATAACACAAACAACAATGTTCAACCCAACCACGTTCCTGAAATTGAGCTGCTTAGATCTCAAGCAAGACGTCGCAATGAAACAGTAGTACTGAACTCTGAGCCCGCGAGGTTTTATAGCGATGGCGTTGAAGAAGAGAACCGGGGGCAAAGGGTTTAGGGTTTAGGGTTTAGAGAGAGAGAGAGAGAGAGAAGAGACGAGAGAGACAGGGAATTAAAAAAAAAGAAAAATAGTAATTAGTTTCAACCAATAAATGTCAAGGAAGCTCATCACGCGGATCAGTATCGGACGGCTCTTATCTGCTCAGATTCTAGATCCAGTGCGGTGTATGGGATGAAACGGAGAATTTCCGGTTAACAGCCAATGGGGAGGCTTCGCGTCGGGAAGCCGTGGATCTAATGAGAATCTGACGGTTGAGAGTCACTGTCGGGTGGCCTGTTGAACCTGTGGGGGGTAGTTGGAGGCCCGAGGCGGAGGTCCCTGGAGGAGGAGAGGGCGGGGCAAAAAATGGTTCGACCGTACTACCCGATCAAGCTTCGGGTGTAATTTTTATTTTAAAAAATTCCCGGTGGGTATTATTCAGTTTTGGGTGGGTACCTGCTTTTGCCTGTTAAGAACCGCCGGTTTTTAACAGGGACCGGATTATGTAATACATTCGATCTAAAATGTACCCAAAATATAGATTTTTTTTATTAGTCCAGTTCACTCCACTGAACATATAATTATGAAAATTGAATATTTATTTATATGTAAAATTTTAATAATAAGCTCTAGTGATTTATGTAATTATGAAGAAATTAACAATTCAATATAGTTATTTGCCATGGTATTATTAATTTTCTTGCTTGAATTTATATTTATGATGGTATTAAATGAAGGTGAGTTAATTACATTTAAAAATTGAATGACCTAATCATGGAAAAGTTCACCCAACCATCTCACTACAATCTAAGGCATAGTCTCAAATGTATTATTTGTCAACCTTAGATTGTGCAAGTTTTTTTAATATGGTGTCAAGCTTCTCCTTTCCTTATGTAGTCAAATTGAATTCGATTGGGAATTAAAGCATGTATTGCATCAATATAGATCCAAAGGTGATGATAGTATAAATACACCAATAGCAAATAATGATTATTACAAAAGACACAAAAAAGGTATAAAGAATAAGCTAGTACTAAATTTTTTAAATTATGGATTTCAAATACAAATACACAATCTACCTTAAATGGAGTGAAAGCTTCAAGATGATCCAACCACATCTAGCTTAATTGTGTTTTTGTGGGATTATATTTTTTAAAATTTTGATTTGCAATCTAAAGTCAATCAATATTATGTTGATGAAGTCTACTTCATTATTGGCATGTAAATTGATGGCACATATTTTTGCCCTTGTAACGTTGATTAGGCCTTTTTCTAAATCGATGTTTTTAATGTATCACACAAACCTTGATTGCAACTTTTTTGATTTGGTGGAATATTGGATCGTGAATCCAATATTCCAATTTGGTTGTTTCAAATGCATTTGAGTCAGTGCTCACATTATATATTGTTACGTTTTAAAATAATTTATCAACCATATGGTTGTTGTAATTATCAACATCTTCTTTTTGTGTACATAACATAATTGCATCAGCATCTAAATGGGAGAACAAATTATTTGGAAGCTTGATTTTTTTGACAAAAAAATATTGATCTCTTTTTGAATTGGTTGTTTATTTCTTATGTTGTTTAGACATTTTAAATATTCAAATCACAAGCATAGTGTACAAATGATTGCAAAAATTAATGTTGGCTTGAATTTCATATTGATGATTTTTTGATGTGACACATGTCACACACAACATTGTCATCATTGATCTAATGGTGACAAATCAGTAGTAATCGTGTTAAATCCCCAACAAGTAATAAAGTTATATATGAAAATGAATCATGGTTTTGGACATTGTTTTGTTTTATTTTTGTGTAAATGGAACTCAACATCATATTGGTTAGTAATGACATTTCATCAATAATGAATACATCTATTAATCTTAACTTTTGTAATGTATTATTGGGTTCAATCAAAGTGTATAAATATCCACATATAGGTATTTTGTATCATGTGTGGACTATCTCAGTTGCTAGCGAGAGTTTACTCGCCATTGCACCTATTGTTGTTAATATCAAAACCTTTTTCTTTGGTTTGTTAAATATTTTATTAAATATTTTGTGAATAATGACTTGTGATTTCCAAGTGTTCCTTCTAGAAACTTGATTCATGTCGTAGATTTAATGATATTGTCGAAAATAAGTTGTTCTACAATGAATGTTGATGTTCACATTGTGGAATTAATCGATGGTCATAACATTTTTCATTAATCATAGTGGGTGTATTTTCTACGTTGTTTGATATTACATTTGACAAGTCTCCAATGCAATATGGGTCTAAATATGGATGGTTTTGTAGAATGTTATCAAACAAATGTTACATTTCCAATGCATCATACATGTGGTGTTTATAATATTGTTCCACATAATGTCTAAGAACATCAATATCACCTAGAAACCCTCGAAGCTTGCATTCCATTATGGATGATCCACTTGTATGATAGCAAACTTAAATCATTTATAAAAGGCACAGTTGGAGCATGATGTTGTAAAAAAACATGTTTGGGCTTGTGTATAGGATTATATTTTGCGAACACTATTTGGTGGTTTTTATACAAATGATTCCCAATTTTGTCTTGGCCAATATAGGTAGTTTTTTCTTAAGTTTGTTTTTGCATCTTTCAATTTTCTTGAAATATTCTTTGAATTGAAAATTCTCAAATTCAATTGAATGATTCATGTGTAAGTTTCCACAAGATGTATGTTCAAAATCTTGGAGCGTGATATGTACCCCATGCAAATTAACGAGGGTTTGGGGTTGATATACTTTATTTGGTTGTTTTGTTTGTATAATAGGTATCCCCAAACATGTTATAGTGGCTTTAATGGATGTCATTAATTTTGCCAAAATCATTGTTGATATGAGTTTTAGATGCATGTTATTGACATTTTGTAAGCCTAGTTGTTTGGCATTTATAATGTGTATGTTCAAGATGCCATGTGGTTGAGCTTTCATAGTGTATTTCTAAATATGACCAAAAGGAAGATAATATTCTTTGAATATTCAATTGGGCACCCCATATCAAAAGTAGAATGAAATGATAAGGAATAACAATTCAATCACAATGTCTTGGCCAAAAGTATTCCCATCTATTGGTGATTCTATTAACTTTTGTAGGACTATCAAGATTAATGTCATAAGGGAATCCATATTTACAATGTTTCAAATTTTTGTATCTTCTTTTCAATTGACACACGTGTAGTTGTTTTCTCAACACAAATTTGAGTACTTTATTTTGGTGAAAGTCTAATGGATGAATGAATTCATGATTTAATTTTGTATATTCAATAGGCATAAATGTTGTAGTTTCCTTTGTTATTTTGTCAACATCATCTTTACATATCTATAAGATTATGTGAGAATGTAAAGATAGTTTATGTTGGACTTCATATCGACAAATGTGGTGTTTAGCACTTCCAAGAATCCCATTTTGGAAAAATATGTAATTGCTCAAGAATGCCCACATTCTTGTGTGTGACAACACATTCAACAAGCCAATCTTTCCATGAAAATTGTTCATTTATTAATATAACACATGTTCGGGATTGTTTATACCATTCCATCTAATGAAGTCATATTAGATTTGTTAAACTATAATAAGTTTTGGGTGAAAGCACAATTAGGTTTAGACTATTTGGATTGTCATAGTTATAATTTTTTTGGATTATAAATGAACTTAAAATGTAAAATCATATTAATCACTAGAATTTTCCATATTTTCATTATCTATGTTGCAAAAGATTTTAGTGAAAATCTTATAAAAAATTATGGATGAGTTTTAAAAAAGATTGGACTCATTGTGGACTTTTGAAATGACGACATTATGTTTCTCACACATAGAAAATGAAAATTGTGGATTCAAAAAAGATGTCATAATAATATCAAAATTAAAGTTAAAAAACAAGCCACCATAAAACGAATAATCTAATTGTAAGATGCATTGAGAAAAATTCAATTTTTTTTTCATAATTAAAAATTTAACTTGTTGTGATTTTTGTCATTTTTTACAATTGATATTCCATTTCACATTGAAATCTTTAAAAACATTTCTAATTTTTTTGACCAATTGCATGTTTAGGGATATTTGTAGGGTTTTCTATTAATATTTGTGACCAAAACCATAAGGGATAATTATAGGATTCATAGTTTGATAATTATTTTAAATGCAAAAATTGTAACTAGTGTAAGATGTGGACTCTTCAAAATGTTAAATGTGAGTCACTCAACCATGTCTTTACCATTTTGTCTTACATTCAATCTTTTGATTTGTTGTTGATTATGTTGATCAAATTCCCTACATACAAGTGGTCTTTATTTTTTGCACCATGGAATTAGAAGTTTATGAGAATTGATAAACACCACACAATGCTTGCATTTTCATCCTCATTGTTGTCAATTTTATGGTCCATGTAATGGTTAACTATGATTGATTTAACAATCTCAATTGATAAAATGCATACATTCGTGCTTTTGTTCTCTTGTTTTTCAAAGTTTGTCTTATATAACTTGAACCAAGGATTATATGTGTAGATTTTTCTAAAAGAAAATATCTTGTCCACCAAATTTCCAAAAAAAAAATTCATTAAGGAACTCACCATTTGAAAAAATTATTGTTAACTATTTAACAAACTTGAATCGACTACTTGCCTTGAGATGAAACAATATTTGTGTTCATCAAAAGATGGATATGTCTAGAAAGGACAATAGTTGGACCTTGAGGAGGTGTGTTTTTAACAAACCTCTCATGTAGTCCAATGTGTGATAAACAACATAAGGTGTTTGATGTGCAATGATATTAGTGTGATAGTTACATATCTTACAAATGAACATTCTAGAACCATTCTTAGACATTGTATCAGCCATTAGAATGTTGGCAATTTTGTAATGCATATAATCTCTTATTGGAACATCGTATGGATTAAAATATATTTGGAATTTTTTTTAAGGTATGTGAAGAATTATACAATTTCATGATGCCACATATTGCACATGTATGAAGAATCTATTGAATAATTAGCCATCAAAGTGTTAATGATTCCGTAATGTGTACAACCTCTTGTTGGAATATCATTTAGATTGAAATATATTTTTCACATTATAAAGGTACATGAAAAACTATACAATTTTGTGATGTTAGATATTGCACATTTATGCAAGTTTGAAAATTTATATATATATATATATATATATTGGTTGAATTCTTGATCAAATCTGAAGGTTTTCACCCTATTAGTTGCAATATGTTTCAAGCCATAAACTTTCATATTTGAAAATGGGTTTGGATACAAAACTTATGAAATTCAAATTCAATGTCCTCACATTTATTTGTCATTGTGGAGATTTTTGTAATGTTTCAAATGTAGTATTTAGATTATAACATATTTATTTCCAATGTTAATCAATTTAGATAAAACATGATCATTCTTTAGAGTATTATTATTTGTCTTTACATGTGAGAATAGACATGGACGAATTTTCTAGACTAGGTTTACAAACAAGAACTTTCATTAAAATAATTTTGATAATTTATGACTGATATTATGATTGATTTTTTTAGTTGTAAAAGACATGAAATTGTTTTGGATCCATGTGTTATGAATTATACCTACTATGAAAAACATAGGCTAGGCTAGGCTAGTAGGCTTTGTAAGGGCCTTAGGTTAAGAAAACCAAATTAGAAAAGATCATAAATGGGTTAACTAGGCAAGGAACTTAAATAATCTTAAGATGGCTTCAGCCTAGGTTGTAAGTGTGAGGACTTAAACCCTTCACCTCCATTTTGATGTGTTAATTCTTAACCATGTTGCTAAAAAAAATTATTTGTCAAATAATACATGTCACCACATTTTAATAAATATTTTTTATATCCTACTTCCTTGTAACTTGTTCAACCTACCCTAACTAACCTATCCTAGCCTAGATAAACCAAGGTAAACTATGATAGCCTAAGCCCTATATATGGGTTACATAAGTGACAAAGTGTTTACCTAGGCAAAACACAAGCCTAAGTAAGGGCTATGTAGGTTACTTATTTTTTAGGCTACCTAAGGTCTACCAGGGTTATGTAAGCTACCTAGGGGCTACCTAAGGTTATATAAGTTGTGTAAAGGCTTATATGTAGGCTACTTAAGGTCTACCATGGGTTATGTAACTTACACATATACAATTATCAATTTCATGGTTTGTGCGTTGAATAACCAAAATCTTACAATCCAATGAGAATCTTACTCAGAAAACATGGCCTTCCTTGATATTTTAGGAGGAGGATGTGAATGGTTTACCAAGAATACACTTGCATTTAAGTCCACCATTTTATTAACTTATTGTTCACATAGCCTACATATTTGTTAGTTAAACAAGGATGAACAATAGAAGACACATGTTCATGTCATGCCAATATTAGACTTCTCCAAGTCAAGGGCTACCACTCCAAGAACCACATTCTCCAAAAGTGCTTGGACTTGAAGTTGACTTGGCAAACATGAAATGCATTTCTAGGGTTATTATTACTAGAAGTGGTTACTTCCCCCTCTTGACATGGGGCTAATGTTCTCTTAGACATCTCCAAGGATTATGGAGGGGAAATAAAAACAATGACATGCAATTTGCCTTACTTGGAGGCAACATCTTGTCTCAAAAATGACAACTAGAAGTCCATTTCATTATGATGCTCATGGATGTCATTTGGACAAAATATAATCTATTAAATAAAACCTTTGTGTTTCCATTCATAACATTATCATCTATTAGTAACATAATCAACTAATTTATGATTATTTTTCTCTTCAAAGTTGTATATTATAACTATAATCATTTGTGGAGTCATTGAAAACTTATAGTCATTGCTTTCTTGGTTTTCAAGGATAGGATTCTTTATAGTGTTTAATGAAAATTTTCATATTTAATATAAAACAGTCCCCAAATTTGGAAACAACAAAAATGTTCATAGTTATTATAACATTTTCCTCAATTTTGGAACTAACAAATAATGGTACTAATGATGATGAATTGTATCTAGCAAGGAAAAACTTTTTGGTTGTCTAGGTGAAGTTGTATCCACATGTGATTGCAATCATATATGCTTGATTTAGTTAGGGATACTCGATGTATAAATAGAATTCATTTTTAACACATGTTTGCTAGGATTTTTATTTTTTTCAAGATTTCATTCTAAGTTCATAGGTATCTAAATGTTATTATAGCATGTCAAGTTATTATTATTATTTTGTTTTAATTCCAATTCAATTGTGAAAGCATTTTTAGTGTGTTAGAGTTTTGATTCAAATGCTTTTGTTGATGTTTTAATATGCATACCATTTTTTATGTCAAAATTCATCTTCTTCAAAATACTGAAACCAGATGTGAAAAGTACATAGAAGTTGAGTTCCATGAAGTTTAAAGTTGCATGGTAGGGGTAACACATTGTTGTGTGTAATATGAATTGTACATGCCTAAAATCCAAACATTAAAACACAAACCTTGTAGATAGATGCAAGTTTAAAAAATAATAATAACTTCATGTCAAGTGGTAATGGTTAGTTGTTGGCCACTTCAAACTCTAGGCGTTAGTGGTTAACATACAAGTTGTTTATTATTCATTTAATTCCATTAGTTTAGTCGCATAAGTTTTTTATATGCAGGTTGTGATCATAACATTTGGTTCAATTATAGTAAAATTATTATTGGGGGGGGGGGTTGGTTTGTGACATTTAAACTATATGTTTGAATAAGTTCTTTTGTAATGGACCTAGAATATGAAAATAGTTGAAGGTAGCCTGGTCCCTTATCAGCCATTAACCAATCAACCAAATGAACTTAAGAATTATTACTTTGAAATAACATGGGATGGATATTGCCTTTTGCTTTAAGCTTTTCATAATACAATAAACATGTGTTAAAGAGGGCTCATATTAAGAGTTTGTGCTCATCCCAAAATGTTGGCCCAAAGGCCACACTCCTTGTTTAACCCCCATTTATTTTATTCAACATGGTCGTATGAACTTTGAGCTTCCCAAGCTATGAAAGAAGATGTAACAAATTCTATTTTGCAAATGAAATTATATGGTACATTCCACAATTTAAAAGATCAATTTCTTCACATTTGAATAAGTTGAAAACATTGCATTTATCATTTGCATAACAAATGTTTTTTTGGAATACTTAAACATTTTTGTGATTTAGAAAGGGATGTTGTCCTTGATCGATGAGGTGCTTAATAAACTTTACCCTTGTGCATTCTAGAAGATTAGTATCATTGTTTTAAGATCTTGTTCCATGGTAATCCAAACACAACTTACAAATGGTGGTTTTTGAAATAAAGAAAGTTCATTTGAATTCAAGCTTTAAACAAATTTTGTGTAATTGAAGTTTTTTGAATGAGAGGTTTGCACTTCACAACTTATAAAAGAACCGTTGTGCATTTCTATGCTTTTCAACCCTTGCAATTTAACAAATTTCCTTTCCTATGCACAATAGGGAAAAAATGTAAAGTAAGCCACCATAGAAATTTGGTATTATTGATTTATCTTTTGTATTTTAACTATTTAAAAATTTACTTATGGGTTATATTTGTAAATTTTTTTTCAACATTTGAATCACCCAACCACAATACATCATTCCAATATCATTTATTGTGGTATTGTTTAAACTTGGTTTTTTGGGGGGAATTAAAAGTTTTTATAAAATTAATAAAAAATAAGGAAGCAAAATGAACTATACTCATTAAGTTCCCAAATATAATTCAATTCCATTATGCAGAAGTTTTATATATAATAAATTGTTTGAATGTTTAGAAAAAAGTTAGGTTGAAAATAACAATATCAAATTGCCAAATTTGGATATTGATAGTGATACTAATATTGGTGGTGATGCATGAAGAATCACCATCCATCATTTGCTTTCATTTTTTCCTCATAAAACAACATTGACAATGTTAATTTTGCATGAATTTAATGTTATGTTAAAGGCATTTGTAGCAAATAACTTATAATTTTAATCAAATTGAACATAAATAATACAATAGAAAAAAGTTGTTGGCTAATAACATGTATGTAATTGAACCCATTGACAACTTGCCCAATTACAATTGGGCTTGATAATTGCCATTTTATTCAATTAATTATTATAATATAGGTGTAGCTTCAATACATGTTTGTAAAAAGGTTAATTAATTTTGAATTTTTTTGGTATATATATCAACATATTTTTAATTTTCATTCACAAATTTTTTTGGATAACACAAATTTTCATCAAATTTGAACAAACTTGGTGAATTTCAAAAGAAATTCAGAATAAAAATAGGCACATTATTATTATTATTTTCAATTTTTAACTACACACGAACAATGTAAAAAAATGTGATGATTTATTTATCAAAGACAAACCCATTATCGATTGACAAACTAATAAACATACCTATTGAGGTTGGTGTGTGGGAAAGTAAAAAGGAACAATTTATTGTTTATTACTTGCCTTTTACAAACAAATTATTTTCACAAAATCTCCACATAACTCCAAATAGGTCATTCCAAATCCTAAACTTGTAATAACATTTATTTTGCAACAAATGGCTAGAAAATCCCTTAACTAAAGGATCAATATGGCTTTGGCCCTTGTTGGTAATTGTTACATTGAAAATTTGGCAAAACATACACACACACACACACATGTTTAGAGTTTAGATCAATGTTCCTTCACTATAACAATATGCGTCCAAATTCATTATGTGTTACACTATATTTTGAATGAAATTGAACAAATTTACCATGGTGAAAATAGCCAACCCCTTCATAAACAAGGATTAGTTGATACGAATAGGTGAATTCATTAATAGTTAATTAAATTCATTAATAATTAAATCATCAATAATAGATTTAGTAATACTTAATTCCAAACCTAGACTAAGGAACTTTCATTATGCTACTTAATTTAAATTAATAATTTAGCTCACGTAAGCACTAACCTAGGGTGAAAGTGTGAAGGTTTGAACCTTTCACCTTCTTTCACCTCCACGTTTAAGGAGTAAGTGATTAACCATTGAACCATTATTTAGATGAATGATATATATATTTTGTCATCATATATTATGCACATTCTTTTTTACCCTAAGCAATTTTTGGTTATTCTATCACATGTTATTTTAGGTTATTTTATGGTAGGTTATTGTTGGTTATTTTAGGTTATTTACCATAGGATATTATTAGTTATTTTAGGTTATGTATCATAAGTTTTGTTGGTTATTTTATCGTAGGCTATTATTAATTATATTAAATTATTTATCATAGGTTATTTTTGGTTATTCAAACATACATTATTGTTCGTTATTTTCCCTTAAGATATTTGTATTCAATCATAGGCTATTATTGTTTATTCTAGGTTATTTTACCATAAGTTATTCATGGCTATTTAATCATAGGTTATTGATGTTTTTTTAAGGTTATTTTATCATAAGCTAGTATTGGTTATTTTTATTGTAGGCTATTACTGATTATTTAAAATTATTTTTACCTTAAGCTATTTTTTATTATTTTATCATAGTCTATTATTGGCTAGTCTAAGCGATTTTTGGTTATTATATAGGTTATTTTTGGTTATTTTAGGTTATTTACTCAACATTATTATTGGTTATTTTAGGTTATTTACTCAACGTTATTATTGGTTATTTTATCTAGGCTATTTTTGACTATTTACCATAGGTTAATCTTGGTTATTGTTGGTTATTTTATCATATGTTATTATTGGTTATTCTATTGTAGGTTATATTAGTTATTATATTATATTTTATTAGAGAATATTCTTGGTTGTTCTTGACTATTCTAAATTATTCAACCTTATATTATTATTGGTTATTTTATCGAGGCTATTATTGGTTGTTTTACATTATTCTACCCAAGGTTATTCCACCTTAAGTTATTATATGTAATTTTTAAATTTCATCTTATTTTAAATTACTATACTTTAAGATAAAATAATTAAAAATAACATAAAATAAAATGATCTTGAATAATTTAAGGTGTAATTTGAAATAACATATAGTAACTCAAAATAAAACAACTTAAAGTATAGCCTAAGGTTAATTAAATGTTTAACCTAAAGTAACCTATAATAATTTAAAGTAAAACCTATAATAAGATATAATATAACTTATGATACCTTAAGGTATAGTAATCTATAATAATTTAGGGTATAACCTAGGGTATTATAATTTATAATAATCTATAATAACTTAAGGTATAACTTAAAATAACCTAAAGTACTTTAAAATAACATAGGGTATAATCTAAAAAGTTTAGGGTATTTAAAATAACAACTTAAAAATAATCTTATTTGTGATAGTAAATTATAATAATGAATTATGTTAATTAATAGTGAAACGTGTTGTTCACATAATGACCTTATAGTGAAATAACTTTAACCATGCTGAAATCACTAAATCGTAGTAAATCATTTTTTAAGGTCCCATAGTGATTTAAGTTAGAAAATTACACTTCACTTTTGTACTAATGAATGTTCAACATTATGTCATCCCTATGCAACATATAAATTCTCTACCTTGTTGATGCCTTTACCCTTTTTTTTCCCCCTATGTAAAATATTTTAATTCTTCTTTCTTCATGCATGCTTACAAATTATATGGTTTCATGTAATTTTGTGATTCAATTCTATCACATTCTAATTTATTGTGTCCTACATATAGCAATTTTAATTTTAATTTATGTTCAAAAGATTGATATTTTAACATTTTTTTTTCATTTTAATAGGTGGATTTTTCATATGTCGATAGGATCAATGTTGTGGGTTTATACTTTGACCCATGTAACCTTTCAAATTTCATTACATATTAGATATGAAAGTAGAAAAGACTAAAAATCCTTTTATAACTTAGCTACATGTTGGAACCCAATATATAAATTTGTTGATTTTGATTTTGAAATCTAGTGAATAGGGCCATATTTTTCACAAAAACCTTTAATGTGTCAAAATAATATTTTTATGCTAAACAAACATGAAAACCCCCCCTCCCCTCCCCCCCTTACCATAATACCTTTTCAGGTTCGACATGCGCCTGTTGAATAATTTATTTATTTTGCAAAATGAGATTGGCCCCAATTATTTATTTATTTATTGGCAAATTAATATTCTAATTTTATAATATTTGGTGATGACTTAAAATTGTGTACAATACATGTATAATACATGTACAATATGTATTGAAATACATTCTAGATTCCACAACTTGATTTCTTGATTTTTTTGGGGGTTTTTTTTAAAAAAAAATTGTTGTTTCTTTGTTTCTTGAGGTTTCATCCTTAACTTTGCTACTTTGTGGATTTTGTGGGAGGACTTATTTGTAGGTATGGTGAAAAGGGAAGGAAAGGAAAACATAATTATTTTTTTGTCATG
>Ga0209208_10007015_pt1 | contig 15427 bp, 11 predicted proteins | sample S1TSphfallax_3_FD_187694 | JGI IMG/M metagenome (GOLD analysis project Ga0209208, IMG submission 187694) | Host-associated microbial communities from peat moss isolated from Minnesota, USA - S1T2_Fd - Sphagnum fallax MG (SPAdes) (version 2) | ecosystem: Host-associated > Plants > Peat moss >...
AGGCGCTCCCGACTTCCAACACTAGAAAGGGGAAGTCCCGGGATTAGACTAGGAAGAGGGACTAGATTATCAAGCTTGAATCTGCATCCAAAACCAACCACAAAGGGGTTAGTTCACATTCGGGAACACCCTTGGGTGTTGAGACAAGCCACGGGCACTTTGACACACAAGACTCACCACGGCCCGGACTCGGGGGAAGCCACCACCTTCCCCCATATAGTATTCTCTGCAACGCTCCGCGAGGGCTACATCCAAATGACTCTTTTTCTCGGGACTCCAAAGTTGGAGTCTCGAAATTGTCTCGAAACTGTCCCGGTTGGAGTCCCGGGACTTTGGAAGCTCATAACTCCCGATTGCAGAGTCTGATCGCGACGAGGTCTAAACCGAAGTTGTAGCCCTCGTCGAGATCTTTCCAACGCCGTGTCGCACTCTCAATTAAGAGGTCGGGAAGAGGTCGATTCCCGACTTTTAGTGGTCGGGAGTCAAACTGCCAGTTCGACTCCCGACCCTTCTTTTGCCCATAACTTGGGCTGCAGATGTCCAAATGGCCAATGCGAGGCCATTATCGATATCTACGCTTCAAGACCTTTCCAATGACACCAAGAACACTCCAATGCGAGGTGTTTTGGCCTCTGTTGTCGAACTCTAAACATTCGAGAGTCCCGGAGGACTCCAAATCCCCAACTTTGGGAGTGGGAGTTTCATCCTCCCACTTCACCCAAAGTAGGGTTGCGACAGCTGCCACAATGTAATTAATCCTTTTCATTACACTTGATCTAGAATGAAGTACCAAATCTACCTGTGGACAAGGAAGTGACAATAACATTACTTATTGAAGAGGGAAGTGCATCACCTTCTTGGGGTTGGGCTTCAATTGTAATCTAAATTTGTCTAGCCTCTAATTCCTTCAAATCTAAAGCTCCTCATGTAATGAAGGTTGTCACTTGAAACTTGCAACCTTAGATAAGATTGCAAAATCACAAAACAACTTTTGAAAACAATCACAATTTTTTAATATAAATAAATTACACTAACTATTTTGCTTTTGAATTGAAAACACATATAAACTCTCTTGAATTGAAAAAACACAACTTTCACAACGTTTTTCACAGTAGAATAACTTCCACAAAAACTTGGTCACAACACAACAATTATCACAACAAGTAGGCTACTAAAATGCTCACCTTTCATGTAGTGATGTTCACCTTGGAGTTGTTCCTTCATGCACTTGAATGCTAGCAATTGCATATGGCAGTTCAAGAACGAAAAGCTTCATGATATATGTCAAGCCTAAAACATTGATGTCAAACTTGAATACAAAGGTGATTCACAACATCGAATGATTGCTAAAAAGGAAGCTACAATCATGTAAAGCCATTGTGAGAGAAGGATGGGACAATGAGCAACACACAACAAGAGGGGTGATTGATAGTTTATAGCGAATGATGTAGTTAAGGTTTAGATCATACTTACCTTGAGTTCTTAAGTCGGATACCCAAAAAAATACATGGTATTGGGTACAAATATGTCATGCATGTATTTAAAGGTATGGATAAGGTGCAAATTTTCAGATTTACATATCCTGATTATGTGTACCATGTAGACATATCAAGTTTTAGAAAAATAAGTTAGGGTATATTATTTATGCTATTTATATTTGGTGGGAGATCTGGTATATACTTGCTTCATACTAGCCAAAAACCAATCTTGAGAACCAAGCTAATATGTTTAGAAGTAAATAGCAAACTAACATTGGTCGGGACCATTGTTGACCAGTTATTGCTTTTTTTCATAAACAGCAGGGTAAGTTGTTTTTTTATTTGTTTACTGTTGGCCACATCGGGTATCACTATCATTTTGTAAAAAATAGACCCGTCAGTTATCAATTTCATTGTCAAATTAATACTATCAATTATGCATAAGGATCAGTTCTCAAACACCCACCTCCAGAACTGCTGATTATACTACCTAGGTGGGGTAGGTTGGAGGGTTTATTTTATTATTATTTTTGTTTTGTATAATAAAGACGGGTAGGGTTTTTAGGATTGGTAACCTACCTGGATGAAATTCCAATTGCCTGAGTAAATTATTATAATTTGAAAATTCAATACCTGACCTATAAGGGTATTTCTGGTTCTTGGAATGATATGTACCAGCAGATATGTTATCTACCTGCTTAAGAATTCAATAATCAGCTGGTATGTTATCAATATCAGGGTGTTTTTCTCAATAACCGACCAACACTGGTTGGAACTTGGAACCTTGTGACAGGCTATGGAAGAGATAGACGAAAGTATAACATCTAGTACTACTTGTACTACATGTTTTTTTCTTTAGAAGAAGAGGGATGGACTAGGCTACATATTTCTTTTCGTTCAAAGCTTTTCGTTCAAAGCCAAGTCATTGCTGGTTACTTGGAGCAAACAGCCTCATCATGAATGTCAGATCTATTCACATTGTCATTAGTTAGACCCATGCATCAGGTTCTATTAGAAGACACTTATATTGGTGCAATGAACTATTTGGAGTAGCCTTTTTTTCTGGCTAAATTTAGCTAGTTTGCTTTTGTAGTTTTCAAAATTGCAAAAAATTGTGTTTTTTGGGTGTTACAGTCACCAATAAATATATTGCCAGATTTCCCTATTGGGTTCTAGCATGTAGCCAAAAATGTGAAGGAATTATAATCCTTTTTACTTTCAGATCCTGTTTATAGCTAAATTTGGCTAAAATGTATCATGGTTGATCACCAATTCAGCTACATCACAAATATGAAAAAAAAAAAAAAACCCTGAATTTTGGGAAGATTGGGCTCAATGTTGTTAGAGGACAAGCCGCCCATCAAGAAATTTTTTCTTCAGATTCCTTGTACTTACCCAATTTTATTATTAAACTCTACCTATTAAATTACCCTTGAGTTGAATGTCTTTTATGAGATGACATGTGACATGGTGGTTTCCAGTAGATATTTTTGGTGGAAGGAATATGATGGAGAGCACCTTACCACTCATTCAAATTCCTGGGTGATTTCTTCAGATTTTAGCTTTTTTGGGGGTCAAACTCTGTACAAAAAGAATAATTAAAATTTTCCATCTTTATGCAGTGATTAGTCCATTTAGCAAATATAGCATCTGAAAAAGATGGCAGATGAAATGAAAGCTAGGAAAAATGGCATCTAAGACTGTTGAAATCAAAGAAAGATAACATCCAGGACAGTTAAAATTCAGGAAAAAACCTCAATGAAAATGTCATGAATGGTGAAAAAATGGATGATATGTGAAAACCCCATTGTTTCTATTTCAACACCATGTTTCTTTTTCGAAATGGCCAAAAACCAATGATTTTTTTTGGTTTTTTAGCTTGCCAAAATTGGAAAAAATATATTTATAAAAAAAATCACCAGCTTCTACATTAAGCTCCAGCAGGTAGCCTAAAATATAAAAGGATGTTTACATTTTTCTACTTTCGCATTTTTTTCATATAGCCAGATATGGCTAAATTGTCTTTAGGATGATCACCACTTCAGCTACATCACAAAAACGGGCAAAAAATAAAAATAAAAATGCATGGGGGCAGATTCAGCCCCTGCTATGGGGTGATTCTGCAAGCCGAATTGGCCATCAGAGGGAACTCTGCATTCAGGGAGTTCTCCTGACTTTTATGCAGTTCCCAACGGCATATCTCATAATCTACTAGTCTTAAAATGCTCTATTCAAAGGGGGAAAGATTTGCATGTGTGCGAGAGAGAAGATTTGAAAACAGGACTTGGTTCATTGAATCTCCCAACCTATCCGAGACAAACAAACAATTGATGGATAACCGTATGGGAATATTTCTGAGAAAGGGCAGGATCCGGACTACATTCAATGAATGCAGCCATCACTTAGAACCCTTAAATAAGACCCCATGGATTGATTGTTCCTGCGGATGATACCACGAATGATTTGCCCATTAGATGATAAATGAATTTTACACACGGAACACATCCATGGGCAAATCCATCCATGTTGAGACTAGAGAAAAGGATGAGTTTCCTCTAGATGAAAAGTTAGGGTTTGGAGTCTCAGAGTTGGGCAGCATACAGATAAGTGTTGAAGTGTGGTTTTCAACAGTGTTGTTGGGCGGTTGTTTCATTTTTAAAATTAAACATCTGATTATTATCTTTTGAAAATTTGGAAAATCAAAGAATCTTCACTCGAAGTGTTTTAAAAAAAAAAAAATTGGAATCAAAGAACTTTTTGTTTCATTTTTTTAGAATATGGTAAACAAACCAGCAGTTTCATAAAAGGTTATTTGATCAGTTCTAGATTTTTGAGAACCATGGTTTCCATAACAGAAGTGAACCATCTTTGTTTTCTGGAGTTCCATGGTTGTATTTACATAGGAAAAGAACCACCCTGAGAACCAGTGGTTAATTTGGTGCCATTTTTAATAACTTCCCAACACTGGTTTTCAACACCTAAAATTGAGTTCATGTACAAACTACCAGACAATTTTCAAAACTGGCGCAGTTACCCTATCATACTTTTGTATGTGGGATTAAACGAAGGCATTGTTATGAATGTAAGGATGTGGAGTGTATTTTAGTATCTGTGTAGTGAAATTGCTTTCTTCTAAAATTTAACAGATTTTTTTCAGTCTATCTGGAGGGCACATTATCAAGTGGAATCTGTCCTCTACAACAAAAAAAAAGGGTTGTTTTGAAAAGTGAAATGCCCTGCCTCTTTTTTGTCATTTCCCCACTACCCATTGGATACCAAGGGGGAAAATGAACAATACAATTTCTGTAAGTGCTTTATGCAGCGTAACATCCCGCTCCTCAGGCATTACCCTAGACTTACAATGTAAAAAACCCAATCCCATTCCCCATCTCCTCTTTGTGTCTCTTTCACAGTTAAGGTGCATTCACACTTGGTGTTAAGGACTCTAGTATTAAGTCCCCTAACACCAAGCTAGTCATTTAGAACCTAAACCTATTTACCACAAAGATTTTATGTTAAGTTAACATTCACTTAATATTAAATAATCACCCATTCAACATTGGGTGCCACCAAAGATGCCACCTAGATTTTCAATTAACACTGACTTAACATTAGGTGTGAATGCACCTTTAGTTATCTGTTTACTTACAGGTTCACTTTTGTGTTCACACTGCGCAACAAGTCTACTGCTAACTTTTCTTTTTTCCACGTGCCATAAACTTCTTTTCGCTCATTTATCACAAAAGAAAAAGTAACTTAATTACCTATAGTCTCCTTCAAAAGAAGCTTTTGTACCATCACATCCAATGGTGATTGATGGTTTATGACATTTTTGTCATATTCTTGGTTGTGACTATTTGGCATTTCAGCTCTTTTTATGTGAATGTTCATTTGCATTCATGTCAAGACATGTCTACCCTATCCAAATTCACATCTATATGTGATGACCTTCGGTGATTATAGAACTTTTTAGAAAGAATAAATGGACCATAAATATGTAAGACTTAACATTTTGGCCAAACTCTTTGAAACATTTTACACACATATATAATATGAATTCTCTCGTAAGGAGCATCTCTGAACAATTTTGTCATGATACATAAGATGCTGAATATACATCACTAATGCTCTACATAGCTGTGCAAATCCTCTAACAGGTTTGTAATACCCATAAAAGGCCATTCAAACCATCTCCCTACCAGCCCATGCCTCCTCTGAATAGCTTTCCCTCAAACTACAGGATGAGAAATAACCAAGGGAGGCTCATAGGAATGTTTTCTGTTACTGCAGGCAACTGTGAATACATTAAACAACAATAGCAAGAAAACAATGGTAGGACAAAGATTGCAACTTGAACTTAGATTGTGCAACCCACCCAATAGTGCACAGTATATACCTCTTGTGTCACTTTTGTCCACAGTTTGTGGGACAAGTTAGTGCCTGCAGGGTACATTTACCTCAAGTGCCTTGCGGGCCAAAGTGGTTCTGATCATACATTCACAGTACAAATGAGGTTTACCAACACAGAGTAAGAAAAGCTGCTCGAAGACTTCAATTCCATCTCCAGATTCACAAATGAGATTGAGATTTTACTACCCAGAAGTTTGATTCAAGACTGATGATGAGGGAGATGAAGAACAATATCAGATCACAAAGACCCACCAGGACTTGTATCACAAGCGCAAGATGAAGCTGATCCTGGTGGGGTGGTTCAGGCATCTAACTTGTTGTCCAATCTATTGGTTGTTCTGCATCATCTGACAACAGATCACAACCATGTGACTGTCAAGGAGATTGTCACCAAGACAATCCAGTACTTGGCAACCACCTGAAGTGAATCTCAGAAATGGGCTCCTCTGCTTGAAGGGTAAGATGGAAGCTTGAAAGTGGCTAGTCTCACGAGCAACAAAAGCCTGAGCAAGGTGAAGTGAAGACATATAAGAGATTAGAAAAGCTTAAGGTACCAAGCAATTAATTGGAGACCATTGAATTGCATTCAGCAAGTGATATTAGTTCACGGTTACAGGTTTCAAGTGAGGGTACAAGGGTCAAGACTTTAAGTCATCTTCAGAGAGAGATGAAAAGAAACTCCAAAACAAAATGCACCATGACTAGGGCAGTGAGACTAATCTTCTGTTTGTATGGGTTGTTACACTTACATTTGCACTTATATTCGAACTATGCAGATAACATGACCTATTTCTTCAGGCACTCACATTCATCTGCAAGTGCAAATGCAGCAATGAGGAGAGATAGTAGCACTTTTAATGCCTCACAACAAACAAACAGAAAATTCAGGAGGGAAATAATCTGTAACTAACTGCTAACCTGTTTCCTCCAAGAGTAGAATCAAAATTCCTGGGGGCAAAAATTGGGGCTGAGAACATACCTACAGTTTTTTTTGTATAGCACAAATTGGTTAGAAGCTTTTATGCACAGCAACAGCCCTTCACAATGTTGAATCCCTGTTCTTGATAGCCATCCAATGCTAAAGGGGGAATATGAACCCAGCCTCTGCCTAAAGTTTCTGCATTTATGGAGTGTGGAGCCCCCCTTGCAAGATGACATGCTGGTTTGAGCAGTCAGGACCTGTCAAAGGTGCTGCTTGGACATCAGCCAAACCAACTATGGGATTAGGGGAAGTACTTTGGAGTGCCAAAGGCCCTGCAAATCTTGAATTCAATACTTGACCTGGCAAACCTGAAGCTTCTCCCAACACCATAGACAGGCTTGTCTTCATTCAAGGCAAAGTTCGAGCAGCAGTCGTTGAAGGACCTATAGGGCTAAGCATGGATGCTGACCCCATGGCGCTGATATCCCATACAGAAACCATGGACTCTTTCTCCCCAGTTTTGTGTCCTCAACAGTGATCAGTTGACTGCCTTACACAAGTGGCCCAGAAACCACTGGTGGATTGGTTAATCCTTGGACAAGTGGCTGCTGTGCCAAATGTGTGGAGTCAGGAACATTTGAGCTTCCCAAGCTGGCATTGTGACCAGTTTTTCTCTGGATTTCTGGGGCCTGGGATAGTAGGGCAACTGTATTTTGCAGAGCTGTAGGGGTTGGGGGGATGGGAAGGCCTGGATGCAGATCCAGTTGGAGGAATTAACAGTGGCAATGATGCTGGTTACTGGTCTCTTGCTGCCACTGAGTGCCCTCCTGAATCAGTAACATTATTGTTGCCTGAGCTCCTCCTGGCTTCTGAATCCACCACTTCATTGATGTCCATCTCACAAGCCTATACACACACACACACACACACACACACACACAAGTCAATGCAAACGATTCTTCACATTCTCAAGTGCTCTGTTCTGGATAAAGAACTCTGATGAGCGCTAATGTTAATTTAGCACTTGACATGCTCAAGGACTCTGAGCAAAAGGTCTCAAGAATTCTATGTATCATGTGACATTCCTGATTACTGAGAGCCGTATAAGTACATGAGCTAGTGGTAAAGACCAGAATTGTAACCATTTCTCGTTACAGCAGGCCAGAAGCACCAGAAAAAGTTATGACTCACTGTCAGACATGAGTTTCCTGACCCCCTGGCAGCATCTATGTGGACTAGGAGAATACTTGAGGTAACAAAACTATTATGTCTCAATACGGTATACTCAAGGAACCCATAAATTTGAGCTCATTTCCTCTGTCGAAGAACTTTGTCATCTAGAAGACATGCTTTGAAGTGCAGCTCATGACTCAAATTGCAACAAAAAATTGGGAGTAGGTCATGTTTCATAGCATCAAACATAACCTCTTCACAAATCCTCCTGAAACATCTGTGTTTTGCCTCAGTTCCTATCCCTTTTGGTGCTTCGGCGGTTTTATCAACCTGCTCTTCACTGTCCTCATCCTGGTTGCACAAAGTCATGAACCAGTTAGTGTATTGCTCATTGAAAACGTGATATTTTCCTATTATAACATCCAAAAGGAAGCAAGACTAAAAGCATTTCAAATAGGAGTTTTCCTTCATGCTCACCACAACTCCATGGCTGTATCTTCCTCCTGCTTCATATTTACTTGAGCAAGCTGGGCATGGTGTTGCCTGGGGAAGTAAGACCTGGGAAATGCAGTTTCACTAACTGCTGCATCATTATGGCAGAGGCATGATCACCCTCTTCTGAGTCAGAATCAGACATTTCACTATCCCACACATGGCCCTTGCGACATACTGTGACCTAAAAGGAGCCCTAAAGTGAAAAAGGATTGCCCTGTACTGCCCTAAAACGGCGGTTGAAAGAAAACAGTAACTTTCATGAGCACACTAACCATCTGGTGCTCAGAATGGCATGTAGTTTTGTTTTGTGTATTTTATGTTTGCAAGTTTGCATTCAAGGAGGAACTAGAAGGTGAGTGCTCTGTTTCTCCTGATTTAGGGCGTGAGCTTGCAAGTTCATCTCTGTTGTTTTTTGGTTCTTCATGAAGCCTTTGATGAAGGTAACCCTGAATGGCGTTTGGGATTTCGGAAGGATGAGGAGTTGCACATATTGAAGGCAGGCGGTTTTACAAGTTGATCATCTTTGGAGTTGGAGAGCAGAGCTAAGCGATCAGATGTTCTAGTTGTTAGATGATGTTAGGATGGGTGTTTTGTTGATTAATCAGTGGCTGCTATCTTCCTTCCACTGCATTAGTAATTGCTAGGATGATGTGTTATGTGTGTAGAAAGCAATTTGAGAGATTGGTGCCAAGAGCTAATGAAAACTCCAAGTGGTCTGAGCTATAGGGAATGCATGTATTGCGATTTGAAGCTTTCTATAGTGTGGGTGATCCTATTGCACATAAATTTGAAGCTTGGAGATAATGGGATGTTGGGCATGATAAACCTTTCTGGGTATCCTATTTGGGGAGGAGAACATGGTCTTGGAATTTAGGTTGGGACTACATACTTTGAAAACTTGTCATCCAACTTAATTCTAGGAAGCTTTTTACTCATTCTAGTATTGGTTCATAGGAACCTAGTGAACTACATCCAACTTGAAGCCATGCATCACAAGCTAAAACTTTAGAAGAAAATTGTTTTGTTGTAGTGAGAACAAATAATAGCCCTTGTTGTAGAGCAAAAACCACAAAGCATACATCAAAGGGGGACTTTAACAACTCAAATGGACTGATGGAACATTGAGTGACTTGATCTTGGTTAAACTTCCTTTAATTATATATAGTAGATGTTTGTGTATGGTCAACACATGATTTAATTGTGGATTAGAAAGGATGAGGTTTGGGTTTAGAGGAACCTACATTTGGGTGTAGTTTTAAGTTTTGATGCATTTAAATATCAAAATTTGGGACCTAGTTCGTAATGTTCTAGGAACTCTAATAGTTTATAATAAGTTATAACATGTCTTGTTTTTTATTTGTGGGCACACTCTCTTTTGGCCATAGTACCTCCATTTCCTCATCCTTTTGCATTTTCCACAACCATGAATTCCTCCACATATTGGTTGACAAAATTTACAAATTTAATAGTCAACCTTGATAGTATAAGTTGACAAACAAGATTGGTAGAAGTGAAATTTAATCCTTGCATAATTAATTTACACTACTGTAACAACAAATTTGCACTACAATATGCATACATTCACAATTTTTGTCCTGTTTTAAACACACTTGACTCTATAGTTTATTTAAACACCAGATTCTTGGTTATTTCATATAACCATAATCTACACTTTAGAATACAATGTCAAAAAATCCAAAGACAAAATTACAATTCATTTCATCATATTATGATACTACAGCAACTTCACACAATAATTTGAACATAAAAATCCCTATAAAAGTCTAAACTTCTCTGTTTTACTACAAACTACATCAAAATTATAGTAGAATTCCATGTTTTGTTGAAACAAATCATAACGTCAAATAAAATCTATGGTATATCCAAAACAAAATTTGTAGTTTTCTACTACAAAATACCTACAATTCCTTTTACCCTTCCCAAAATTGTGTGTTTAATAATCCCCCTTCATTTTTCCTAGAACTCCCCCTTTTGGGTAGTCTCAAGTCACATCATCATGTTTCCAGAAACAACAAGAATCCAAAATTCAAACTAACAATGTTCCATGATAAATCCCTATCCAAATGCCTTGTTCATCTAGACCATGTACTTATCTTACCCCCTTAACATTACCCCCTCTGTATTTTGGATTTCATCGTTGAAATCCTTGGAAAATGACAAAAAATGAAATGAATCTATTATGTAATGTTCTAAGCATTTGTCTCCTCCAATATAATATCTATAGCCTCAACTTGTTTAGCAAGGTTTTGTACCCACCTTTGGCTCTGTAATTCGAACCTCTTTCTCCACTAATTTAGTCTATGTTTTTATTTCTAGGGGTTATATCTTGGATACCTCTTCTTCTATGGCTAGAATAGACTCCACCTACTTTTGTTCCTAAATTATTTGTGGTTTTTTTTCTTTTTGGCCCTCTCCCTTGAAGTCTTGTGTTTCTTTGTCTATATTTTCTCCTACTAAGTTGTTTCTCTTCTGAGGTTCTATGGTTCTTCAATTGCACTTCCTCCTCCTGAGCTATTCTGATGGGCCCTACTTCAACCTCTTCATCCTTGTCCGATGCCTCTATACTTGTTGGACTACCACAGACAAAATCTAGAAAATTATTTTGATAAATTTCCAACTTGTAGCTCATAATCCTTTCATCAATTCTATGCTGAGCCACATTCTTCTCCAACTCCTTTGTAAATTATTCCTTTGCAACCTCCCACCATTCTTTAGATTCTACCTCAAAATCCTTCATCTTGTTCTTTGTCCTCATCAGGGTATAGTAATGTAGCATCTATTCATAAATCCTCTATCCTTTTCTTGACACTAGTTGGGTCCATATTCTTCCCTTGTTCCTATGCAATCTTCAATTGTGCTTACAAGTGTTGCATATTTATCTAATACTCCTTTTCTTCCATCAACTTTTCTATTTTTGACTATGTTATCTTTCTTTTAAGATCTTCAAATTGTAATAGAAATGTATTTTTTAGATTCACTAATTCCAAATCTATTAAAACATTCTCCTTCTTCTCCTTTTCCTTAGTTAGTGCTTTCACTTGACTATTCAAAGCCTCTTGTTGTTGCTTATGAAGAAACAATGTTTCTATCCACTTTCTCTCTGTGGTTTCCTAGATTTCAGCCTTCTTACTTAAATCATGTATTCATCTTGTGACTTCAACTGTGTCGTGCTACCTTTGATCTCCTCATTCTCATCCTATATTTTTTTAATGAGCACTTTAATCTTCTATTCAACCCCTACCCTATTTTTCCTTTAAATTTCCACATTATGCTTATACCCCTTCTAGAAGTCTCTCTCCTTATTCAATTCCTCCTTTTCCTTCTCCATGTGGCCAATTTGTTTTTCAAATTACTCACCTCCATATTCAAATTCCCCATATTCAAATTTATAATTGCCATAGTTTGAAATAATTTAGTTGCCTTCTACTTTTGCATTACTTCAACAGCTACCTCCTCCATAGACTTTGGTGTACTTGTCTATGTTGTAGGATTTTTTGGATCCTTTTATAAATGATCCCATCTTTTGCACCAATTTGCTCCCCAACTCAAATTCAAATGGAAATCCCTCCACATATCTTGGTCTACTAATTGGTACTTGTAGTTTTGATGGCTTGAACTTTGCAAAAGAAAGCTTTGTTTCCACTTTCTACGTTTACAGTCCAATAGCCTATAGACCTTCCTATGTTACTATTGTTATTGCTACAAATGTTGTTGTAAATGTTGGAAATGTTATGGACTTCCAGTGGTTTCCATCCAATTTTCATGTATATCCCCATCAAAATGTAAATGTTTTTCAGCCTTTAAAAACCTTGTGTCATATTCCCTCTTAACTTTTTGCCTTGCTCCCTCATTTGTTTTTCTTGTGGAAATTTCATCTATGGTACCTCTTGCATCTACTCCTTCAATTGTCCCTCCTATGCAGATGTCATCTGTGGTAGCTCTATAGTTTGTTTGACTGCCTATACCACTATTGGCATTGTTTTCCAATGTTGTCTGCATCTCCTCCCTATTTCTTTTTAACCTTGGCCAATGGTTTTTGTGGATTGATACCATAAGGATTGTAGAACAAACTACAGATTCTAAAGACAAAGGATTGTGAAGTAAGATGAATTAGATGGTAACTTAGAGTTTACAACAATAATTAGACTTGGAGGTAGATTGTTAAGTCACTAAAAAACAAACAAAAGACAATCTTGAAAATGGAGAGGAATATGCAAGGTTTAAAGAAACCCCATATCAAAATTTAATGTTGGACAAATGAATCTTGATCATAACAAAGGGAACACCTACATGGTGCAAGTTGTTTCTGCCACAAGAAGTGGTATGGTGTGAAGTATGGATTGGGGGTCTTTAGAGAAGGCACAATTACTGATAATGATTTCCACGAGGAGAGAGGCAATCAACTATTCACCCAAATGAATGGGTGCATTATACTTTTTAATAGCAATCTATGATTCAAATTCAAAAAAATCAAGATGGAACAAGAACTTCTGAAGTATTTGATCAGATGCAAAAAATTTCAAGTCTAGAGTCGTTGACTAACCAAAAAAGGGATGTTATAGGAGGTGTACAACCCATGTTTGTGTATCAATCTACGTCTCTAAATTACTATGAACTAGTGGAAGATTCGGAGGTGGAAGAAAACACCAATATCAATGTGGTTGAGGAGACTAAAGAAAATTACCTATGATCATTTGAATATGTAGATGCATAGGTGGATGTGTTGGATGAAATACAATAGTCATACTCACATCAAGGGAGTCCAGAATTGGATCAAACAAGGTACATAGCTAGAAAACAAGATCATGAATTTGAGGATTTGAAGGTAGTTAGATTATTTTGAAAGTTCTATGCATTTTGTGAAGGACATGTAATCACAAATTGTCCTTTTGTGCCTTTTCACATTAGAGCAGGTATTGTTAGAAATGTGGAGTTACAGAATGTGGCATGAACACTAATGGATCAATCATAACAACCACATGAGTGGGGTGGTTGTACCTAGCATGAATGTTGTCAGAGGTGGAATACTAATTAAATTTGCAATAAAATTGGGTAGTGGATCAAGTGGAGTCTTGGCAAGAAGGAATTTGAATCAAAGTTCGGCACTACCAATAGAAACTATTGGAGTTGTTGGGACAAATTAGATAGTGTTTACAAATTTAATAATGACTACTCATGTGAACAAGATTGCAAATCAACCATCGATGAACTTAATGGTTGTTAGAGGGTACAAAAGTGTTGCAATAAATCCAAAAGGAGGATATATCAAGAACCATCTATTGTAACGGCATAAATTCCTAATAATAGATATGGCCATTCTGTTAGGCCAAATAAAATAGCTTTTAAGTACCCTCACTTTAAAAAAAAATGTTGATCCAAATGTTCATGTGAAAGTGTTCAATTTTGTAGTAAAAATAAATGCAGAGACTTCTGAAAAGTATATCATCAATGCATTTAGCTATATGCTAAGAGATATAACATTGGACTCGTGAAATAATTACATGTCAAAATTCCTTGATTTTTTTGCAACTTCCACAAGCATTTTGTAAACATCATTAGAAGATTCAGAATGACGAACAAATATACATGGAACTAAAGAACATGAAGTAGGAGGAGATTAAGAGGGTGGGGGTTTCTTATGAGTGGATTCATAAGTTAACTCATGGTTTACAAATACCAACCATAAATGATTTTTTGAATATTGTGTTTAGAACAAGTTTGCAATCATATTTTAGAAATTGTGATTGCAAGGATGAAACAGTCAACATTTCAACAACATAAGGAGGCGACAATGTTGTGTGAAAAAGGCATGATTATATTAGAGGCAAGGAATGCATTTTTAGTACCACAGAATACCAAACATGTAGCACCAACAAAAACACAAAATAATATTGGGAAGATTGACAAATATTGCACAAATTGTGGGATGACGAATCACAATGTGGAGACATGCAGAAAGAAGAACAGACCATAATGGCAACCATAAAATCAGTACAACTAAATCAAAAACCACAAAAGACATTTTCATATGCATGCCACATTTATGGTTTGAATGGACATAAAATGATAGATTGTCCAAAGTTTGTTAAGATGCAGAAGATGTTTCATGGAAATTTGTGGTAATAGTAAAGGTTCAACTTGTTGTTGAGACACAAACAATCACTGCAAATGTTAATGTGGTGGATGTTAATGTTACAACAAGAAGTAAAACAACTGATGAATATGTGTTCAAGGATAGAGAACCAAGGAAAGCAAAGAGTGTTATTGATTGGGGAAAAAAAAATGGCTAAAGAAGTCAATGGTGGAGACAATGTAATAGATTCAAAAGACATAGACTTAACTAGAAGGGCCACCCACATCCATGGAAGGATGGAACTTGGCTGGGTATGCCAAATATTACTCTTGTGGAAGCATATAAATTTCAGGAGGTAATGAATTCATATGAAAAATTGATTACAATAGAAGAAATTTTTCTAGACATTAGTAAGCAGATGCTAGAAATAAGTTATACTTTGAACTTCGGACAATTGATTAAAATAGCTCTTAAGTTAAAAGGATATTTGTGGCAAAAGCTAAAACTAGGGAAACTTAAAATGTAAGTAAAACAACCACATAGAAACAAGTTGGTTCTTCAGTACCAAAAATAAGAACAACTGTTGTAACAATAAATAATCATATGGCAGCTATTCAAATATAGATTGGGAAGAATTCTATAAAAGATGTGTTGCTAAATGGAGGTTCTAGAATTAATATTATCATAGAACAATTGAGATTGAGGTTGGGGCTTCCAAAGCCTAAACCTGCACCATATAATCTGAAATTAACAAATCAAACAACCACAAAACCAATGGGGTTGATTAGAGATCTAATGATATATATTCATGACATTCCTTACATAACTATGTTTATTATACGTCATAATAGTGTG
>Ga0209208_10007016_pt1 | contig 15426 bp, 21 predicted proteins | sample S1TSphfallax_3_FD_187694 | JGI IMG/M metagenome (GOLD analysis project Ga0209208, IMG submission 187694) | Host-associated microbial communities from peat moss isolated from Minnesota, USA - S1T2_Fd - Sphagnum fallax MG (SPAdes) (version 2) | ecosystem: Host-associated > Plants > Peat moss >...
AAAAAAAAAAAAAAAAAAAAAAAAAGAGAAAATAATATATATATATATATATATATATATATATATATATAGAAAGCAAGGAAGGGATATAATTTTAGGTTATATATTTTTGCATGGAGGAAGGGCTTTAATCTAATGTTTCCATATTTTTGTTTTTTGTTGTGTTGTTGTTGTGGTTGTTGATGTAGAATTTAATGTCATTTTGTTTGGAGCATTAAGTACCCAAAACACAAATTTAGCAAAATTTGTTGCAAGCTTTTTTTGGGCTTCTTCTTCTTTCATTCATTCATGATTGTTATGGTTTTGCTTCAAGAACTAAGTAGGGTGGTAGTAGTGGTGGCCAGGAAGTTTTTGTTTTTGTTGTTGTTGTTGTTGTTGTTGTTGGTGTTGTGATAATTGGGTTTTGTTTGTTTTGTTCTGTTTCACTTCATGGGTTGCAATGGGAACAAAAGAGAGACACACGGAGAGTCTTGGAGATGGAAAGTTTGATGCCACATTTGGGAATTGTGTCAGATTCTTTTGTCTCTTTTCTTTCCGGTTGTTTGATTTGATTTGATTTGATTTGGTTTGGTTTGTTTGTATGTATGTTTTTGTGTTTTGGGTTTTTGTGGATTTTGTTTCTCTCGCTTTGATGGCTTGGCAGGCTTAAAACATGGTGCACATTTGGGGTGGGGTTTATTGCCACATCGTTTGAGTTCTGGGGACTGCATGATTCTTGTGTGTGTGTGTGTTGTGCTTTGTAATAACCCTAGGGATTTGGGTGGGAGGATTTGGATATGATTTTGATGAATGAATTCACAAATGGTGGATTGATGAGAGGTGGACCAGGTGCTTGTGGAAGACCAGCAGCAGCACACGACCTGTGTGAAAGCTATGATGGTAAATGTGGTGGCTCCAAACAATGATACTTGCGGCTGCTGGAGTAGATGCAAATACAATAATGGATCACAATGTGAAGAAGGGTTTGTATGACAATGTGAAGAAGGGTTTGCATGACAATGTGCAGAAGGGTTTGTATGAAAATGGGGTGCAGCAGCAGCCAGTGGGGGATTTACAGTATGCATTGGAGGAATCAGTGTCAGTTGTGGAGAGTTTGGTTTGTGAGGAGGAAGAGGACTTTGTGTATTCCTTGTCACCCTTGTCAGATGTCGCACACATGACTACTACTACTACTACTACTACTACTGCCATGTTCCAGAAGCTGCCAGGGTACAAGGGTATCCATCATCACATGAATGTGGGGTATCATGATTCAGCAGGCATGTCATGTGAGGAAGGGACAATGGATTCGATGACATTGCACCAAGAAGAAGAAGAAGAAGAAGATGGAGTGAAGTGCAGGCCAACTAAGGAAGAAGGAGTGGCACTGCTGCTGCATTCAAGTGTTGTAGTGAATATTGATGAAGGTGATGATCCCATCCAGAACCCCAAACCCCGCACCACTTTTACTGTCACATTCTCTCAGCCTGTGTGGGATTGGAATTTCAGGAATTTGAAAATGTCCAAGTAGAATTACCGGGGAGCTTACAGCTTTTTGTTGAATTCAATAATGATCCAAATGCAACAAGGCTTATATAATATGCTCGCATGGATCCCACCACTAGACTAAACAACCTCCCAAGCTGTGAGCATGGTGAAACTTAGCTCTAAGTCTCACTATGATTCTCTTTTTTTTGGTTTGGGGATTTTGGATCAGTGACCTCTGATCCAATGTCTATGCCATTGGAGGATTCTACAAATCGGCGGGTGAAGTTCATGTGCAGCTTTGGTGGGAAGATTCTACCAAGGCCAGGAGATGGGCGACTGAGGTATGTTGGGGGAGAAACACGGATCATTAACGTGAATCGGGACATCAGCTACACAGAACTCATGTTCAAAGTGACAGAGATTTATGGCCATGCTCTAACCCTGAAATATCAGCTGCCTGATGAGGAACTCGATGCGCTGGTTTCTGTCTCATCAGATGAGGATCTTGAGAACATGATGGAAGAGTATGACAAGCTTGAAGGGTCTGATGGATTTTCAAGGCTTCGCATCTTTCTCTTCCCTGCTGTGGAGTACGATGTCACCCACTTGAGTGATTCCATGGGAGACCAGAGGAATCCAGATCAGCGATATGTGGATGCTGTGAATGGTGTTCCAGAGACAGGATCCAGAAAGCATTCAGAAGTTGGAGGGGTTGGTATGACTTCCATCCAGCTAGAGCAGTTGATTGGGCTTGATGTGGTCGACTTATGGAGCACATCTGTTCCTGTGGGAATCTTGGCACCCCAGATATCACAAGATATGGCATCTCTCATACATGTACCTGTTGCTTTACCAGTGTCCTCAGTGCCTTTGTCTGTCTCCTCTATCCACACAAATGCAGATGTCCCATCTCTCCCAACTTCTGCTCCAGTGTCTCCTCCTCTCATCCCCAGAGTGTCAAAACAGTTGCCTATTCCAGACATTCACTTTCAGTTCTACCCAGAGCAACATTCTAAAGTAGTCAGTCACCAGTACAATGTACCCCAGCAAGATGGAAACTACCAAGATATGGACGGTTATCGAGGTACAGGACCTTCTAGTGTAGGTATGCACGAAATCCTCTATCGAACCCCTGAGCTTAGCTGGCCACCAAAATCTCCTACAAAACTGCACCAGGAAGGGTTGCAAGTTGGCAATCACCAGGAACATGCATTGCATAAAGAGCCGCGATGCCTGGGTGAAGGAAGGGTGCCCAATAATGTGCCCTTTCATGGCCTAACATGCATGTCGGAGCAACAGATGGAGACTGCACATCTGCATGAGATTGTCTATCGAAACCCTGAGGTTATTAGAAGGCCGCCAGAATCTCCTACAAGAATGCACCAAGAAGAGCTGCAAGGTGGAAATCATCAGGAACATGTGATACTGCATGATGACTCTTGGCACCTGGCTGAAGCAAGGCCACCCAGCATTGCCTCCCAGGGTCTAACACGCCTGTCAGAGCAACAACGTATGGAGATTGCAACACCATTGACCAGGCCAGACACCCAGCAGGTGCTAGATGTAGCACTGCCTCAAATGGATCCGCCACAGCAGTGTCTTGTTCTTCAACAACAAAAACAGCAGCCAGCACAGGCTGGATGGTTGTACTCACGGGAATTCAAGCAAGATAACTACAATAGAAGGGTAGAGCTTTACCGGGCCACTCCTGATTCAATAATCCCACCCACAACAACTGACCAGCAACAGACCTTTCAGCAGCAACAACAATACTTCTGGACCAGCCTTTCAGCTCCAGCCATAAATGAAGCAGGGTACCACCCAGTTGAGAACCACATGCAGGAAGATGGCTTCAGCATGCCTTTTGTGAGTCAATCAATAGCACAGACAATCCCTCCTCCAATAGGGTCTGACCCATCTTCTCCAAGGATCAGCTTCCAGGAGTCAGGAAGATATCCAGGAGGGTATCAACAGTCACAAGTCCATCGAGGCTACAATGGAGCTGATTATGTGGAGCAGCTGCACTCTGGAGTACTGTATCACCCTAATGATCCACCAAGTAGGCCTTTCCACCCATCTCCTCAGTTTGGAGATCACCTTGTTCACCCAGAGGAGAGATTGCTGCGACCGCTTCAGCAGCCAGCTCATGTAAGTTCAGAAAGGCTGCAACATGAACAGCGCCTCTATGAGCTGAACACTTTGTCTCAAAGTCAAATTTCAGATCCTGTGACAAGGTCTCCAATTCCTCACTACGTGGGTCCAAACCCATTTCAGGAGGGCCTTCCTGTATATGAAGAGTATCAGGATGCTGTTCATAAACAGCAGTATCAGATGGATGGCAACCAGGCATTGTACACTGAGCAACAGCGGCATTTTCATCCTCAGCAATCCAGCTCAAGATTAGAATACCAGAATCAGGTACTCCATCCTGTTGAAAAACCAATTCATTCACAATATCAAAATCAGCTGGAGAAGGGAACAGACTGGGGTTTGCAGCAACAACAAGGCCATGATATGGATGGAGCACAAGTGAGAGTGGTGGGTAGGGGAAGGTCGCAATTGGATCACCTTGAACAGGATACACTTGCAGATATTCGGGGCACTTGTGCCTTGGAAGCACCATCTAGAAGTTATCCTCGGTTACCAGAAGATGCTGATGCCCTTATTGCTGCAAGCCCAGGAGAGTCATTCCAGCATAGGAAGGTTGATTGGGTTGAACCTTCTGGAAACAGAAATTTTCATTCAAGACCTTGTATTCCTCAGTCAAATGTGCTATCAGGCTACTCTCCAGCTCTTGGTATACCAGTTATGGACAGCTCTAATGCACCTCCATATATAGGACTGGCCAAGGATTGGGACTACACTAGATTTGCAACACCGCAGAGATGTGGAGACAATCTGCAGGATTTAAGGAGTAACTTGTTCTCCTTGGATCTCTGTGGTCACATTCTACCTTCTATTTTGAGTCCACATGAGCAATCAGCTTCGGAAGCTCTTCTTGTGGAAGACAGGGCAGCAGCAGCACCACCACTTGGTTTAAAGCAAATGCCTACTCCTACAGTTGGCACTGGAGATATGCGATGGGAAGAATTTGTTGGGTCTGTTGATGCAAAAGGTGAGACAGGTGTGCAGTCCAGTGGAATCTTTGGGAGTTCAGAGCAACTTCAGAGTGTTGTGATGGGTGTGCAGTCCTGTGGAATGTCTGAGAGTTCAGGGCAACTTCAGAGTGGTGTTATGGGTGGACAGGCCAAGCCGAGTGTAAATAACATTATTGACATGGAGCAGGAACCCATGAAGGGCATCCAGGTCAGTTCAAACGGCCTGCAGAGGAAGGGTGGCCTGAGTGATGATGATGTCATGCTCACACTCTATGGTCTCCAGAATCTGCTCTTGGATGATAGGCCTCCTCTCAAGGGGCAAAAGCCACTGCCAACAAGGGAAATGCAGTCAATGCTTCCACCCACCAGTAAGATGATCTCGAATGTGGTCCAAACACCTTCAATTCAGGAATTCACTGCTGCAACCACCTTGACAGAAGAAATGCCACCGTCTTGTTTGTACCCAACTGCAACATCAATACCTGACTGCATACCTAGTGCTTGTGCTACAGCAGCTATCAATGTGGAAGTTGTGTTGCCAAGGACAAGGCTAGGAAATAAGAGCACAGGATCATTTGAGAGGGAGGCTGGGGTTCAAAATCATGAGAATATGATGAGCTTGTTGTCATCGGACCTCTCTGCTTCTGGTCACCTTGCCTCAGACATGGCTTTGGCACTTGGCAGTGAGTCAGCAACTTTGATTGAGCAAATGAAGAATGACACACGAGAGGATGGAAAGGGAACTTGGATGCATACTTTCCAAGCTCCCCTTATGTCATCACCAACTTTTGGGTTTAAAAGCTGGGAGGAAAATTTGGCCAACATTGAGACAGAGTTTGACAAAGTTCCCACCCAACAATCTCTTGCTGATGAGAAAGTCACACCAGATGCCAAGTCTGAAAAAATTGAAGTCAAAGACCAGCAAGTTTTGGTGGATGCATTAAATGAGGTAGGTATCCCTTTTTTGAGGCTGTTCTTCTCACTGCTGTACTTATTTTTGTTGTTGAGGACTGTTGAAAACTTTTCTCTTTGTGGCAGAATCAAAATCATGAACCTGTGAATTTATTGCAAGAAGAGTTGAAGAAGGAGAGCTATTTTGGTAATACTGCCTCTGATGCTGAAGCAGAAGCAATTTCTCGGGGTTTGCAGGTAATTCAGTACTGTTTGCCACCCATATGGGTGGGTTTTCAACAAGAACAAACATGAGATAAATTGCATGCATCTGTGTTCACTATGCTTTCGGGATGTTCTAATTTCCTTACCTCAAACTTAATGTTCTGCAGACTATAAAAGATGCGGACCTTGAAGAAATGCGAGAGCTGGGTTCTGGTACATTTGGAACTGTGTATCATGGAAAGTGGCGTGGCACAGATGTTGCTATCAAGCGGATCAGAGCAAGCTGCTTTGCAGGACAACCATCAGAGCAAGAACGCCTGGTAAGAAGGGAGGCTTCTTCAAGCTGTGACAATTCTGTCAAGGTGACTGTATAAGATACATAATCGATTTGGTCACCATTCCTCATGTGGCCTTGTAGATTGCACCTACATTGTAAACCTCACAAACTCCCTGTAGAACTCAGATTGGATGAAGAGTTTCCTTGAATTAGGAGTGTCACACTACTTTTTTTTTCCTACAGTTTGGATTGCGACAAGGAAGTCTTGTATTTTGGTATGTCAGGAGAATACACTGCCTGACCATTCTTCTGAGAGACTTATTTGGACCCAAAGGAAGGTCATGTGAGGATACCCATTGACATCAAGCAATCTCATGATGGTCTATGGGAGTTGCAGTCTTGATGAGGGGCTTGTGTGTATGTCTTGAAGTATTTGGAGATGTGCTTGCAGATTGGAGAAAGGTGTTCCTGTTGCTATGTCATATCTTTTTTTGTGGGGGGGGAGTAAAAAACTAATAAGGCATTTCTCGGAATCTGGGCAGACTGCAGATTTCTGGAAAGAGGCCTCCATTCTGAGTCAGTTGCATCATCCAAATGTTGTGGCTTTTTATGGTGTGGTCCGTGATGGGCCTGGGGGAACTTTAGCAACTGTCACTGAATACATGGTGAATGGGTCTCTGAAGCAGGTCTTGCAGAAAAGGGACAGGTACATGTGTAGTGAATCTTCTTACTTTACATAAGCAAATCCTGCAAGCAATTGCAGTGGTCATGAATAGCACTTAGATGAGGCTGATCTGTGAGCTGTCCTTTGATGAGGGTTATTTTGTCCTTGGATTCTGTATTTGTTATCAACCATGAACAAAATTTTCATCTTTGCATTCTTGTGGTGAACATGACTTTGTGCAGAACAATTGATCGGCGGAAGCGTTTGCTCATAGCAACAGATGCTGCTTTTGGGATGGAGTATTTGCACAGCAAGAACATTGTACATTTTGACTTGAAATGTGAAAACTTACTTGTGAACATGCGAGATCCACATAGACCAATATGCAAGGTAACACCACCCACCTGGCTGTTTGCAAAGGGACAATTGTGGGGTTTTCTGTAATTACAAAGTGAAGCTTATTGCTGATGATGGAGGCTACTTTGCAGCATTTGTGAACTTGACATGAGTTTTCTTCAGATGCAGATTGCAGTTTCTCTCTAGTAGATGGACACAGTTGCTTGAGTCCATCATGTGATCATCAATTGATCTTTGTGTCTAGGCATAACTGTGAATTGTTGCTTGGATGGTTGTTTTCTAGGTTGGCGATCTGGGTTTGTCAAAAGTTAAGCATCAAACTATGGTGTCAGGAGGTGTACGAGGAACACTTCCATGGATGGCACCAGAATTGCTAAATGGTACCAGCACCATGGTGACAGAAAAAGTGAGTGAATGGGTCACCTTGATTAAATGTCTAGCAGATAATGTTCTGAGATAAATAACCTGACTGAGTACGAGCCAGTGGGGTCATTGGAACGGTTCAGGATTGAGTAGTTCTTGCCTTCAAGTTTCTGTTGGTGTTGGTGTGCAGGTTGATGTCTTCTCCTTTGGAATAGTAATGTGGGAGCTTCTAACAGGGGAGGAGCCGTATGCAAATTTGCACTATGGTGCCATCATAGGTTAGGTTTGAGCTCCAGATGTTGGCAGTAACACTTGGACATTGATAGGCTGGGTGTACACTGGCATGAGTGATGGATGGGTTGACTATGTTGATCATGGAAATCTTGGGTGCTCCAATCCAATGCAGAGGAACTGATGACATATATTATGAGTGTGCAGGTGGAATTGTCAATAACACTCTTCGCCCTGAAGTACCAACCTGGTGTGACCCTACTTGGAAATTATTGATGGAAAGATGTTGGGCATCAGAGCCAGTAGAAAGGCCTGGTTTTTCAGAGATTGCAAGTGATCTGCGGACTATGGCAGTGGCAACCCATCCCAAGGCACAGGGTCAGTTTCACATACCTCCACCTGAGACAAGCAGCAGGTGAAAGTGCAGGTCAAGTGTCATAGACGTAAAGTCATTCTTCACGTTAAATACATGGTGACCTGTGGAGATCTTAAAGGAGAGTCTGTTGATTTGATGCTCCTTGGAGATCCTGTGTTGATTCTGTTACTTAATGATCTAAAGCAAAGAAGAAAAGAGTTATGCTTTGTAAGTGGTAATGCACATTTGTATGCTGTCTGATACACAAATGTCCTATTTGTGTTTTGTAGAGATCTGAATCATGATTTTGGCATGGTGGATGCAGACAGCAGGTGACAGGCGAGTCTAGAAGTACAGGGTAAAGTGATTGTAACATGAGTTTGCCTGCAATCCTGGGGGCAGTCATAATTTTGAGGAATGCAAGCATTCTGTTGTCCCAGGAAGCTGGCGATTGCAGTGTTATATAGACAGCTAGTTGCACCTGCTGTGAAATGCTGTGATGCAGCCAGCTAACGGGTATGTCGTTGTAAAGGAAAAGAGACAATTTGTAACTGATGGCATGGCACCAGTGGACAGATGTACTACTCTGGATTGTCCTTATTGAGTGGATTCTATCTTGTATCAAAAGAAACACTTTTCATGCTGCAGCTCCTTTTTAGGATCTAGTGTTAATTATTTTTTTGGGTTCCATGTATTTTAGTCAAAGCTGCTGCTCAGTGCCCTGAGTGATTGTGGATTATTTTCTAAGTTGGAAGAAAGAACGGTGTTCTTGTTGAACTGCCTACACAAGATCTAATATTGCAATCTATCCATATCTTTATCCAAAGGGATGGACCCAAACTTCATACAAGAGGATGGAATCCCATACAATCATAAGTGTAGCACATCCTGGCATTAGCATGGGCCTTTAAAATAGTAATTGTAGAATGTCATATGAATGTCAATTTAGCACATCCCAGTGTCAAGTTGTTGGGCCTTTAAAATAGAAACTCTGTCAATGGTGTTATTGTGCATTTTCTTTTACAGTGTAAGATATTTTGCCTGCTGTTTGTGGAAGCACTTTGTCTGCTGGGTCATCCCCCATGCCAGCACCAGAGCTGGTGCAGCTCAGCATGGAATCCTCAGCTCTCTATGTATACAAAACTAGTGCCTAAAATCTATTGATTTGCATGTGCAACCAAAATAATAAAACAGTGGACTCTCCATAAAACTACACAAAGGGGCCTGCAAAAATCATATGCCTAATAGTGATATTCATAGATCTTCTATCCACAGACAGTCTTTACAATGTAACCGGTCAAATAAATGTACCTGAAAATACTCAGACTGTTGAGATCCACTGTGAGATTGAAGCTGTGATCAACTGGTAAGATGAGCATGCACAAAAGGACCTTTAGGTGTCCATGGTCATGATCAAGACAAGATGAAAGAGCACATGTCCTCACCTAGCTCATGCATGTTCACTCATTGCAGCAACTCTGCTACAGATGATTATTGAAGTGAATGCTATGTGACATGATCAGATTGATCATTTCACGGCCATTTGTCAGCTCATACCTGTGACATATAATCAATGAGAAACATGTCATGAGAGATCCAAGCAAAAGCATATCCTGTAGTAATTATGATCTCAACTGAAAAGCATAACAATGAGGTGAATAGAAAGAAATGAACTAGAACACAGGCTTATCAAGGAGTTAAAATTACCAGCTGGTCTTGTGCCAGACAGCAGAAGCATCAGTTTGCACAAAATCCTTGGGAGGGTCTCCCAACAATCCACCTAGTCCCTGTGGTTTTCTTTGAGTGATGATGGCCTTAATACCACAAGTACCAATTTCTGCACCACCAAGGTCGCTGTTCTGAGCAATGTCACAGCCTGGCAGCTGAACTCCATTCTGCAGTTTTTCTTGCTGCTTCTGGACTGCAGATATACCCACTGCAGGTACGATATTCAAGCAGATGAATGGAGCTGTGAATGACAGATAACACATTTTGCAAAATGTCAAAAGACACAACACAATATGCTGTTACAGGTTTCTACTCCCACCACGCTTTCAGCCACTAAGTGAAGCAAGAAATGCAACAATCTGGTACCTCCTACAAGCACAACCATCAACCCATGTTCCCAACCCTCTCATGTGAAGACTATCCTCAAGATAGATGTCTCCAGAATACACAAGATTATATCGCTAGGGACTCAAATGGATAATAGATACATCAGCATGTCTAGAGCTTGCTGTCTTTAACACCATCCCCACATGCTTGCATTCAGATCATTCGTAGGTGCCCTATTTTGCATCATCCTCTCTACTTGGATGAGTACAGATGACTGTTCACATTGTTCCCATCCAGCTACCTACAGATGGTGGCCCAATCCTTGAATCTATGAGGGTCAAAAACAGGTGAAAATATGCATACCTTAGATTGAAAATTCTGTGACGAACAGCAGTGATTTGATAGGATCCTTGAGATCTGATAAAATCTCACCCAAAAAGACACAATTATGCTTCCAAATTCCAGCCTTAGTACAACTGTTGTTGATGAGGCTGGTAGATGTAGGAAAACGAATTCATGGATAACATGAGGCAGGACTTTTGTATGAAACAAAAGATCATGCAGTTTTGAAAGTTCTTACTATCACTACTGCACTGCAGAACAAACCCAAAATAGGGATTTCTCAACCCCAAAGGAAGGAAAAAAAAAGAAAAAAGCAGGTGCAGATGGGTACAGAAAAGAGTATACAAGCTCTTTAACACAATCATGAACAGGAGTGAAAATCAAGAGACTGGAAAGGGCAAAATTCTTTACAGAAATTGACCAGTCATGGCACTCATCACATGCAGGAGCCGATTTCCAATGGGCTCCTGAACAAACAGCATAATCAACCAAAAAAAAAAAGTTCTTGACAGACCGAGGTACATGTGGGACAAAACTAGACATGGATTTCTACCATATTGACTCATGTTGGAAACGCTTTTTTGGGTCCCATCCTGACCTAATCTTACTACTTTTATGCCTTGAGAAAATGTGGCGACAAAAGCTTGGTGATGCCAAACCCAACAAAGGTATCACATTCAAACAGCTCTTGAAGTTTACTGTCACATACAATCATCTTCTTGTTTGCAGGGTCCTGCAAAAATAAAATAACACCATCAAAGAAATAAAACAGTGGTCATCCCAAAGAAACTTCTCCAATATGTCTCAATCAGGTTGGCTTTGTTCTACTGATGGTGGGGTATTAAGAAAGCAAGTCAGGCACCATACTATTCCCTCAAGCAAATAACCTTCATTATACCTGTTGTAGTCAGAGAGACAGCCAAGTCTTTCTGAAACCAATACACATGATGATTGTAACATTGTAGTCAAGCACTAGGATTGTGTGCTGACCAACAAGCACAATTGATTTACTAGAGGAAACCAGACCACCTTATCTGTATATCCTGTTCAGTCAGCTGTGTCTTTGTTGATAGTGCCAGTCTCTCCAGAAAGGGAGGGAGTTATAGAGGGTTCACAATTAGCCTCCCCTTTAAGAATGAAGCTAGATTATCATAGGTGTTGGGGAATGGTTATACCCACCCACTTGCTGATGGAGATCACCCAATTTAATATCAGGAAAGATAAACATGATTCTACAAGAAGCCCAGATGAGGGATAGTAGGCGATGGGTAGACAACATACTTGCAGGTTGTTCTCTTTAATGTAGTCCCATATACGCTTGACAGCATCAGCACGTGAGACCTTCCCATCCTCTGCTCCCAGAAACTTTGCAAGACCCTCTGAGATGGGAATAGGAGCCAGAAATCCTGAACTTCGGCCCCTGGCACCTTCTGACTTCTCCAGTTTAGGTTTCTTTGGCCTTGGCTCTGCATTGTCTGTGCTGGCCACTGAAAAGTGCAAAAAGTACACTATATGAGCAGATGACGCAATAACGCAGTTACATTTCTAGACTTTGACCCAACCACTGCAACAAAAGCAGAAATGCCTGCCTCAAAAGTCAAGCATAACCGCCTGAAAAAATACACCTCGAGTCAGGCAGCAACTTCAAACCCCCCAGGGCAAGGCTGTAATTGCACAGAGGGGAACTTGCTGTTGGTCCTGCAGTGATTCTCATCTCCTCAACTCCAAGAGTCTATTATCAAGATCACAGAAAGTTGAGAAGACAAAAAAGATATAGAAAAAAACCAATACCAAAGCACAGGGAACAAAGAGGGACCAAATGGGCTTACCCACACTACTCCCATTTTCAAGGGGCCAGATATGCTTGGACAAAAGTTTATTCATTTTGAACATGTCGGTGGAGTCTATGCCAAACAGGTTGCGCAGTTCCTCATTGCAAATAATTTTGCGCTTATTCTCAGGATCTTGCAATCCATTCTCCCGAATGTATGCCCACAGTTGCTTCACAACCTAGACCACCCATGAACAGAACCCATGATTGGTAAAAACCCTATAACACTCCTGAAACTGAAGTGGGTTTGTATATCCAACCAGCTGATCAAAGATGATGTGCATATCTGCTCAACCAGTGGATAATTTAGATTCCCGTGTGTAGATTCTGAATTGTTCTAAACTCTGAACAACTTTTCTCTTTGCACAGGGCACATCCAGGTGGAGATTTTGTTGTACATGTAAATTCTACACAATCAAGCCACTTGGTGAGATGCAATTGGGAACCACGCATGTTGCCTGAAAAATAAGGTTCCAGTACCAGAAACTAGGAGTTGCAACATGTGAGCACAACAAGGCATATGTACACAAGACAATCCTGTTCAGATTTGGAAAGCACTGAACATCCAGGTGGAGAGATTTGGGCATGTGAATTCTACACAATCAAGGTAATTGATGATGCAATTGGCACGATGTTGTCCAGAAAAACAAGGTTAAAGAAAGTTGAGTTGCAACAATTGAACAAAACAAGACATATATATACACAAGACAATCCCATTTGGATTTGGAAAGTGCTGAACAGATGGATGCTGGAGAGATTTGTGCATGTGAATTCTATATGATCAAGGTACTCAGTCATACAATTGGCACCATGTTGGTCTGGAAAAACAAGGCTACAGAAAGTTGGAGTTGCAAAAAACATTTGAGCCCAACAAGAGACACATACATACACAAGATAATCACATTTGGATTTGGGAAAAGCACTCAACATACAAATGGCACAAAGAGGTCATCATGAAGCACTGCTGATGACAAGAATATGGCAAAGACAAGATGATACGAACCTGCGTTCTGGGTAACTCAGTCTCTCCAACAACTGCTTGAAGCTCTGGTGAAAGACTGCATAACTTATTCAAACCTCCTGCACCCCCGGTCCTCTTCTTCTTCTCCTTTGGTAAACTGCCAAACAGATCAATAAGGAAAGAGCTTCAAGAAGGAGAACCCACATTGAGCTTCTTCTTCTAAGCATTTGTGGCATTGCACATAGCAACTTCAAGAGAATTCATGGAGCACCCGAATGACCCCACCCAGGTAATGCAAAGAATTTGCAGGGTTTGAGATATTGGTTTACCTTTCTTTGCTGGATCGTCTGATCTTCGCATGCCGCAGGCGTTGCTGCTGCTGTTTTGAATCAGAAACTCCTCTGGTCACTTGTTTCACATAGTCATCTTCATCCTGCTCTTCTTCTGCATCATCCTCGTTCTCTTCATTCTCCTCCTCATTCTCCTCCTCCTGCTGCTCCCCCTCGCCATCTTCCCTCTCGTTCTCTTCCTCCTTTTGTGAATGCTGGTGCTGCAAATAGAGATCCACCTGCTGGCGGATGAGCGCCTTCTTGTCTGACAAATCTACACGGAGATCCTGCTCTAGTTGCTGTCGGATAGCTGTCGTGGTAGTGGTGGTCAGATCCGCTGTCTTCAGCACTGAAATCAGATGTTTCACAATCTCCGCATCCGACACCATCTTTTCCAATCCCAACAATAACAACAACAACAACAATCTGTGCCCAATTCGCCTTGCATCCAACAAACCCTTCTTGGCCACCACACACTCCCCAAACCCTAGAATTGCCCCCTTTTCTCTCTCTCTCTCACTCTCTCTCTCTCCTTTCTCCCGAGGTGAGGAGGATTGCTGAAACCAACCGCAGCAGGTTGCCTATCCTCTCTAGTACTCAAAAAAACCAATCGTCACCACGCACGCTCAAAGCCTTGAAACTGCTGCTCCTGCTCCTCAAAAACCAGTTAGCAACCGCTCACCCCTTGACCACAGAGGTTGTGGCAAATCCTCTTCCCCACTTTTCAACACAACCCTTCAGAGAAAAGTTTTCAGAGAAAGAACCCAGAAGAAGAAGAAGAAGAAGAGAGCTGTGAAATCAATCCTTGCTCCCTCAGATTGCAAACACAATCTGGACAACAACCGGAAGAAGAAGAAGAAGAAGCAGTAGCTTTGCGATCCGATAGCTGGCTAGCACATAAACCCAGATGACCCCTCCTCATGAGAACCTCCAGTCCCAAGACTTGCATTTGAGAGTGGTGAAGAAGCAGTTCTTGCTGTGGTATCAACGATCGCAAGCTTCCAAGCGGCGGCGACACAAAGATGCATGATTTTGTCGAGGAGACATAAAGATGCATGATGGGGTTGTGCTTGTTATATGCATTTCTGGAAGGGACGGACCCCAAAGGTTGGAAACCAACAACCTCACACACACAGCCTTTTGCAGGAAGGAATCAATCTTCAAGCAGCCGCAAGCAGGCCGACCCACGGTTGAATGAATGGAAGAATGGGAAATCCTTGTACCTCACCTACCCATCAAGCTCTTGTTTGGAGCTCGCGGTCGAGATCTCTAGAACTCTCTGCGGCACATGTTGCGGCAGAATGTTCTTCGCCACCAGCAGAAGAAGAGGAGGAGGAAGAGGAAGAGAATAACCACCAAAACCCTAATCAGCAATGGGTAGGTGAATAGCAGAAGGAAGGAGAGGAGGAGAAAGAATCGGAGGAGTGGTGGGTCCTGCAGGAATCAGCAGGAGGGAATGAATGAATGAATGTGCTGTTGAGGGGGAAAGGAAGAAGGAGGTGGATCAAACAACATTGGGCTTTTTTGCATCAGTTGTTTCTCAAGCTTGAAACCATCTCGGGGTTGCGTGGAGAAGAAAGAAAGCAAACTGCTGCTCATTTCTGCTCTGTGGTAGAAGTAAGCAGAGAGATGATGAGTTGATGTTTTTTTTTGTATCTTGCAGGGGAGATGGGTCTTCTTGCAATGAGAGATGATCGATAGATCAGCAACAGAGGTGGAGATGGGTCTTCTTGCAATGAGAGGTGATCCATTGCAAGATGATCGATAGATCAGCAACAGAGGTGGAGATGGGTATTCTTGCAGTGAGAAATGATCGATGGAGCAGCAACAGAGGTGACAAACTCGTGGAGGTGCTTCAAAGTTTTGTTTTGAAGATGGGCAGTCACAACAGCGGCAGCAGAGCAACAACACAACCCCAAGAGACTTATTGTGATGAAGCTCTTCAAAAACTGGTTTCAAAAGCAGAAAACTGTTTCCATA
>Ga0209208_10007017_pt1 | contig 15422 bp, 11 predicted proteins | sample S1TSphfallax_3_FD_187694 | JGI IMG/M metagenome (GOLD analysis project Ga0209208, IMG submission 187694) | Host-associated microbial communities from peat moss isolated from Minnesota, USA - S1T2_Fd - Sphagnum fallax MG (SPAdes) (version 2) | ecosystem: Host-associated > Plants > Peat moss >...
TTTTTTTCCAAAAATTTACAATTTTCATCATTCTAACATCATATCATGTTTTAGTCAAGGATGGAATGGTTTAAAATTTGTCTTCTTGATGTTATGAAGGACCAAACATATGAACTAGCCCCAATGCCCCCCCCCCCCAAAATGATTGAACTAGTTTGGGCATGTAGCTGTATTCCAAATAACTAGTTATTTACAATTCACATCATGACCACAAGAACAACAAAAGAACATTTTTCACTACCTAATCCATTTTTAATGTATTTGATCCACACTTTTGAAAACCTCTAAAATTTCAAACTTGGATTTGGGTTAACACAACTTTCATAATAGATGCCTAATAGGTGATTAAAACTCACTAAAATTGCACACATCCATGAGCACAAGAAGAGTCATTGTTGAAATCACCCTTTGTAATTAATCAATTTTGCTTAAATGAATGGCTACAACTTATAACATACCATAATATAATTGGTTTGAAAAAGACCTTTAAGCTCTAGTCTACAACCTTGACATTTGGAAACTTTTTTGACATAAATCTTCAAACCACACTTTTGCAAAATGTCGAGTGTGGTAATAAAAAAAGGTTGTGGTTGACATTTTCCCTAAGATGTGCAAAGTTAGGAATTGAAGGATTCAACCCCCCATAACACAATTCCAACCAAGGATTAAAGTTCTTCACATTAGGGGAATGAAGATGTACAAAATAAACTCTAAGATTTTGATGGTTTCATTATTGTTCATCACAAAATGCCCTCTAAACATTAAGTTTTCTAGGTTAAACAAGAGCATAGGTTTTCATGCTAAACACACATACAAAAGTAAAGTGAGGAGTGACTTGGAATCTTCAAAAAATTGACCCATGGTTATTACGAGCTTTGACCATGGCCTCACACATGAGGAGCAATTGTCTCAAGTAGCAAGTTTGATCAATCATTGAAGTTCCAACTCAGTGTGGGGTGAAATGGAGGGTGTACCCATCAAAGAGTGCTTGCCTCCAACTATTAACAAAGTAATGTTTGAAAGGATGTTAAAAGGGTTGCATTTTAAAATCCACCTCCTTCCCTCAAATTTCAAGCTTTCGAAGTAAGTGACATCAATATGTATGAACATGTTGGGGACATAGATGGTGGGGACAACAACTCACCAAATAGGCTTTAGAAAAAAACCCATGTTATCGAAGAATCTTGGATGTTAGTAGTGGTTCTTCCAAAAGGGAATTCATTAGGTGCTACATTCCAAGCCTCCCTTCATGGACCATTATCCTTAGGGTTTAATGATTGCACCTAAAACACTTTAAATGGGGGAGCTCAAGATGTTCTTCTAGATGAGGTTGTATGGCTTTTGGTGTCACCAAATTACATAACCACTATTGATCATGCTTCAAATGAGAATTTCAACCCTAAAACAACCACTAAAGCTTAATAGATAATAGAAGGGGATCCAAAAGCAATCCCTACCACTAACCATGGTTCCTTTGTGTGCACCAAAATGCATTGAAAGATTAGAATGGACACGTGGAATGTGGGCATTAAGCAAATCAAACATGTAGTCCATATACAATTGAGAAAAGTCTCAGTTTGGACCAAAGTAAGCCTCTTACACAAAGGTAGCCTATAACTAAAGGGTCTAACACTTTAAGATATTTTCAGCTCCTTCAAGAGGATTCATCATTTTATAACCTTTGGGGGTGGAACTCTAGCAAGAATAAGTGAAGGAACGAAGCTCATAAATCTCCCTTCACTATGAGGAAAAGGGGCGTTTTGCAATTTTGGCCTATAATTCAGTTTTTGAGTTGCATCGGACACTTGCAACTCATTATGTTTATATGTTGTGAATGCTAATGGACAAATTGCATGAGTTGCAAAGTTGCACCTCACCATATATATGATGTGCAACTCATTGCAACTTTGTTAAAACAACTCATTTTCAACTACTATGCAAACCCATGATGTCATGTTGACATGATTAATTATCATCCATCTATTAATATTTGACATGTGGCACTATGAAGATTTTTGGACTGTCCATTAGATTGTTAAGGATGGTTTGAGATTGTGACATGTGGCACAAGTATTTTAATGTGAGAACATAAAAGAATAAGCCTTTTTTATATAGTTTGTAACATGGGATTCGAAGACAAAACATATGGGTTGAACCTTTTAGTTGTTCTTTAGTTGCAATTGAGTTGCAACTATCAGGTAAACTAGTTGGTGATAGAACACTTAAGCGTTCATGGTAGGTTGGATCCAAAGGGAGGGCTTTGTTGTTTCTAGCATCTAAAAAAAATTGAACCCATCCTATTGGCACATCTAGAGCACTAAAAATCGCCAAAAATGGAATAAAATTGAGAAAGTTATGGCCCCCCAAAGTAGAGGGGGTCAAGAATGCTACAAAGGCTAGTTCCTGAATACCCAAAAAATCCTTGTATGTTTATTCTGTTTCTATCAAAATTCATAAAGGATTTGTAGAACTTCACATGGCGTTTTTATAACACTTTAAATCATTTAAAATGATTAAGAAATAAGAAAGTTATGAGGTTTGAAAGTAGGAGGGGTCCAAATAGGGAAAAAAAAGGAAAAAAACTCGTTTTGTAAATTGGAAAGCTCATTTTTCTTCTTGTTATTTTTTCATTACACCTTTTCCTTGGCACTTCAAAGATAATTTGTAGAGCTTGAGGTAGCACTCCCATAACATTTTAAATCACTCAAAATGAAACACAATGATGAAGATATAAATAATTGTTTAGTCATAGGCAAGTGATTGGTGATGGGCCAATTTACTTTAGAAAGATTTTCCACATGCTTTGTGTTTGTTTTTCATTATGTAAGTTATACAATTAAATTAGTGATTATATGATAATTAAATATGTGAATTAATTACTTAATATTTAGTTATTTGAAAAAGTGATTTAAATTTATTATTATTATTAGATAATTTATTACCAAATGATTGATTATTTAAATTCATATGAATAGTCACTTATCATTTGAAAATTTGAAAAAAATTATTATTTGAAAAAACTAATTAATGAAAAAAATCAATCAAAATGATTTATAATTCAAAATAATTAAATATCAGTTTAATTAATTAGTCCATAATAATAAAGTAAATTACATATTGATTAATAATTAATATGTAATAAATTATTTTAAAAATAAATATTTAATATATAATATAATTTTTTGTAAAAAACATGAAAGTATAAATATGCATATCCATATGTACATTGAACTGAGTTTTTAATATAATATACAAATTGCTTTTAGTTTCACATTTAATTTAATTATATGTATCCAAATAATTAATTAATTAATGAATTTAGATCATTAATGATTCGGTAAGTATTGATGGATTAGTAATTATATTAAATAATCAATATAATTCATTATGGAATACTTTCAACTTGGATAAATATTTATCTGATTAATATTTCATGAATAATGATTATTTAGTTAATTTTAAATTAATTATATGAATTACACTTATTTATTCATATTAATAGTCAAATTATTGAAATAATATTTTCTTATACAACATTACATATGAATATGTATCCTTATTAAGTTACAAGTAGTTGTATTATAGTTATAACATCGTTGAATAAGGTGCAATCACGGTTGGGGTACAATAACATGAACCATAACATCCATTTGTCCAATGTCCTAAATTCTAAATTAAAAATTTAACAAAATCAATGTTCTAAGATGTTAAACAATGAAAGGGGGATACATATGTTTACACTTTCAACCAACAAATGTTATAATGAATGATTGAAATCAATTGAACAAATCTCAAATGTGATGTTCAAGTATAAACCAAAAAGGAATGCAAGACTACTTAGATATTCCATAATAACATATTTTCATTTGGAGAACCAAAATCCTATTAAAAACATCAAATAATGTCCTTTTTTTGCAACCCTTGTTTCTTATACTTTTCCAAACCTTTGGAATGTAAATTTTGAATTAACAAAATTAATTTGATTGTCTTTATTAGCGCGTTTGTTTTATGAAAAAATCCAAGATTTTTGTATCAATTTCACAAAATTTGGTGATTCATTAGATTAAAAAATTATGTTATCATATAGAACATATTTTATTTTATTTGTGGTTAAAATATGGAGTAATTTGAATAAATATTGTTAGTCCTATTGAGTCCTTTTTGCCAAAACTGTGGAATGGGACATGGTTCTTGAGCCATTTTTGAGGACATTTAAAAACATGTTTTAATCATCCAAATCATAAAAAATCACCACTATTTTAATTAAGAAGTATGTGAATATTTAATGAATAAAAAAAATCTATCAAATAAATTATTTTGTAAATGTAATGGTCATTCAAAGTAATGTCCTAAAAATGATTTTGGGGTGAGACATTTTTTTTGTGTACACCAATTGTGATTGCACCCAACAATAATATTTTAATAATGGCACATTAGTGGCTGTAATAATTGTATCAATGAAAATCATAATTGAAAATTAGTTGCAAATGTATCCCATAATGGGTGGTGAAAATGTCGACACGTGGCATGATTGCATGTATGTACATTGTACACTAATTGCATCATAATTATTATTTTAATTACGCGTTTACAACAATTCTAAAATAATTGCCACATGTAATTACAATGCAACTTTTGAAAAAGTCAAACATAGTTGATTACATATGTATGTATGATAAATATAAATTATCGTATAGAAGACCCATTTTCAACTCACTTGCAATTATAATGCAACTAATTGATTTTTTGATGTCGCAATTTATTTATTAATACACCTTATTTCGAGGGGATAATTGCACAATATTGTCATATCCAAAGGATAGTTGCATAATAGTTGTATATGAGTTGTTTTTTGAATTTTAGTTGCAAGGTAGTGTGGTTTTGATAGACACGATGTCTCATAGTGCCTTGATTTCAATCAATTTTCATGATGAATGTACAATTGCTTTCTTTAAATGTGAAGGGCCTAACTAAAGATGGAAAAATCTCCTTTCTTCACAACTACATCTAATCCTTTGTTCCCAAGTAGGAAGTAGAGTGCAAAGAAGGTTATTTTTTTAGGAAAAAGAATATGGCCCCAAGTAGGATGTAAGATTTTGCATGCAAACCCAAGGTATTATTTGGTAGAATGAGCTTCTAGCATAAGGCATGATGGTGTTTGCACCATGATTATAAGTAAGTGTGCACAACACATTAATGCAAAGACAATATGGTTGGTAACAAGGTCTTGTGGATCCAATTTGAAGGTATCCTAGGTGGTAGGCTAGGGGTTGCCACTATTTATGCCCCCAATGATTCCCATGATTGATGTAAAGTTTGGGAGGAAATGTTAGCAAAATTGCCAACAATTTGCTATTTGATTTTGATTGGAAACTTCAACATGGCTAAACGACCATCAAACAAATTTCAATTATGTGGCAGACTTGTTCCAAAGGTGGAAAAGACCCTATGGGATCAAATGAAGTCTTCTTTTAGGGTTGGAGATTTTTTATCATCGGATGGGTCTTTCATGCTTTCTTGGGATAATCAGAAAAGTGGGTGAGCAAGAACTCTAGCTCAATTAAATAGAGTTTATTTGACCTCTTTGGATGATTTTCATCCTTCAATCAAAGTTTTGGATTATTCCATCCATGGGGATTCAATTTTGTTTGACCATCTACCTCTGGGCCTTGATTTCAAAATTATCATAAATAAGGGTCACTAGAAGATGAATATGAAAAACCTAAGGGAGGTTAAGAACAAGTCAAGGCAGTTTGGGAAAGTTGTAACTCCCAGTCTAGTTTTTTTGAAAAGCTCAAAGTAGTGACATGGTTTTATCAAATTTTTCGTAAAAAGTAAGGCTGGGAAGTTTCGTAAATTAAAGAACTTGCTAAAGCATGAGCTCAAAGAAGCAATGGGGAACTTTCAACATAACCATGAATATACAGTGTTGGAGGACAAGGTTGTAGATCTTCAAGGTCGTTTAAAAGGCTTTGAGGAATGAAAGATTGAAGGGATGCAAATCCACTAAAGAGTAAAGTGGAAATGAGTTGGGGACTCTATGTTTATAGAATTTTTTCACACCATTCAGGAGAAACCATCTTCTAATTTTTTCACCACTATCAAGAATCAAAATGGGGAGCTAGGGTGTGAGAAGGGAGAAGTGGAAAGGACTTGCTGAGATTTTTCCAAGCAACTGTACATGGAAACATTGTACACAAAAGAAATTGGGGAAACTAGACGACATATAATCCAATCATTGGCCTATAAGGTCATGGCTAGTATGGCATAGAGATTGGCTTCTCCCATCGCCAAGGAAAAACTTAGAAAGGCAGTGGTAGAGTTGGCAAATTGCAAAGCCCCAAGGATTGATGGAGTGGTTTCAGAGTTCTATAAAAAATTCTGGGACGTTGTGGGACATGATTATTGGCTGATGATGTCCATAGCCATTAAGCAAGGTAAATTGTTGACCAGGATTACTCAAGGGCTAATTACCTTGCTGCCAAAGGGTGGGGAGAAAGAGGATCTCAACAACTAGCTTCCAATTACTCTACTCAATGTTTCCTATAAGATATTTGCAAAAGGCCCTTCAACGACGACTCCAACCAGTTTCGATGGAAGTAATTAGCATAGACCGATCAACATTCTTTTTTCTGCACCATAGCTTGGATGGGATCTTACTTGTTCATGAAACTTTGGAATGAGCAAAAACCTCAAATCAAAACTTGATTTTTCTCAAGCTAGACTTCTCCAAAGCCTTTGACAAGGTGTTTTGGGCCTTTTCATTCCAATGCCTAGAGAAGATAAAACTACTTCAAGGTGTCATTCAATTTGTTCGGATATTGTTTGTGGGGGTAGAAACATTATGTACTTGAACGGGGTCATTTCAAGGCCTTTTCCAATTTTGAAGGGAGTCAAGCAGGGTTATCTGTTGACCCCATACTTGTTCTTATTGGTGGGGGAGGCTCTCAACCAGTTTGTCAAAGCTAAGGTTAAAACTCAGAAATTTTTGAGGGTTTCCCTACCGCATCCAGGCTGCTAGCAAATGACACGTGCTTTATAATAAAATGTGAAAAGGCCTTGTTGAAAATTTGGTTGCTACTTTAAAGTTATTGGGAACTGCTTGTAACCTTGAAATCAATTGGGGGAATTGTGTAGCCTTCTTTCAAGGGACATGCCAAGCCATGCCAAATTGGTTGAACCATTTCCAATGGAAATGGGCAAGAGAAAAGACATCACCAAGCAGTTAGGTATTCCATTTGGCTTGAGATTGGAGGTCAACGACATCAATGCCTTTCTACTCAACAAAGTCAAGAAAAAACTATCATTTTGGTGCTCAACTCACCTTTCATTGGTAGGTAGAACACTCATAGTTAACCAAATTCTTCTCTCCACTCTTTGGTATTTTATTTGTGTGTGTGTGTGTGGGGGGGGCGGGAGGGGGGAGTGAATACTTTTAACTTTGTGGTTAGTTCTTTAAACCTCCAGATTCTACTTTGCTTTTGTCTAAATTAGATTAAGCCAAATAAAAGCAAAAAATGGGGAGGCAGCCTAAACTGGGTGATGTGTCACATTCACCAAGTTAATAATGAATTTTGCATTTGGAATAGGATCATTAGTGCATGGAAGGGGTTGATGAAAAAAAATGGTGTTTTGCCCTACCCCTACTCCACATGCTACTCTCAACAAGGATTTATGGTGGTTTACAAAATTTGAGGGGGGCAAGTTTGGGTTTTCAAAAAAGAGCTCCATCATAAGGGTTTAACAAAGCCCAAAATAGAGTTGCACATAGTGGAAGGGAGAGCCCAACAATGTTATGATTTTAAGCCAAAAGATGATCACCTCTAGGCAAGGATGGTGGCACAACTCAACTTGCAAGTTCGACAAGATGACATGATACCAACAATTGCTGATTGGGTGGGCGGTTTTCTATGTGAAGGAGGTGTATATACAATTTGGGTGTTATAAGCCACAATATTCTTCAAGCCACTAATTGCCTCTGATTCGACCACATGTACTAATATTCTGCCATAAATAAAGTTGTTCTCTATTGGGACCCAAACGTGCGCTTTGAACCCTAAAACATTCAAAGGACATGGGACTTGCAATTCAAAGGTTATTGGCGCATGGTTCATGTTTATGAATTACTCAAGGGACAAAAGACATTTCATGTACGATTGTTTTATGGCTCACTTAATTATAACCTTGCCTTTGAAATGTGCTTTTAGACTTGGGATGGTGGCACTAATTAATTCTTATACACATCTGCCTTTGAGAGAAACTTGTTGGGTAACGAATTGTATCTTCTAAAACCTACTAAAGCAAAATGGGGGGATGTATTACATATATGGGTCAAGTTGGCTTGGGCAAAAGGTTTGGAATAAAGGGGAGGACTAAAAAGGAAGTAGTCTTCATATGGTCACTTTGGCACCATGCGCTTGAAAACAGGGCCTTTGACACCCTCAAAAAGTTCTGGGTGGGTGTTTGTTGTTTTTTGTGTTTTTACTGCAGAAAGGAGGAGAGAGAATAGAACACGAGACAAAACCACCCACATGGGTGGGTCTTTGTTGTTTCTTTTTCTTTTAACTGGACAAAGGAGGAGAAAAAACACAACACGGGAAAAAACCACCCATATAACTCAAAAAGAGGGGCTTGAAAAGAGGGCCTTTCACGGCCTCAAAGAGTTCCACATTTTTTTTAAAAACATCTTGGTGGGTGGGTGTTTGTTGCTTTTTTTTGTTTTTACTGCACAAAGGAGGAGAAAAAAACAACATGAGATAAAACCACCCATTTAGCTCCAAATAGAGGGGCTTGAAATGAGAGCCTTTGACAGCCTCAAAGAGTTCCACAGTTTTTTAAAAACATCTTGGTGGGTGGGTGTTTGTTGCTTTTTTTGTTTTTACTGCACAAAGGAGGAGAAGAAAACAACACGAGAAAAAACGACCCATATAGCTCCAAATAGAGGGGCTTGAAAGAGGGCCTTTGATGCCCTCAAAAAAGTTCCACATTTTTTTTTAAAAATTTGGTGGGTGGGGTGTTTGTTGTTCTTTTTTTTTTTACTCCACAAAGGAGGAGAGAAAAACAACACGAGACAAAACCATGCATATAGCTCCAAATAGAGGGGCTTGTAAAGGGGGCCTTTGACACCCTCAAAAAGTTCTAGATTTGGTTTTAAAATCTTGGTGGGTGAATGCTTGTTGTTTTGTTGTTTATACTTACTGCACAAAGCAGGAGACAAAACGACGAGAAGAGACCACCCATAACAGCCCCACATAGAGGGGCTTCAAAAGAGGGGGTCCAAGTTGGCACATGGAGGTATCCCTCCCAGGTACCCATTGGCTTTATGAAAAGCAAAATGGCCTCTGTAAAGGGAGGAGGAAAAATTAATTCTACTGGGGGAGGTACCTAGCCACCAACTATCGTAGCCTAGGGTTAATTTCCACCTTGAGAAAACAAATTATTATTATTTTTGAAAAAATGAATTCGTTTTTTAATTTGGAATTATATAAATTTCCATCATCTACTAGAATATTGTGATATGAGTAGTGAAATTATTCAGAGTGTAGACTACGATAATTATGATGATTTTCAACATGTCAACTTCATATTTTCACAAAGTTTTATTTCACTATTTTGAGGATTATATAATGACGAAACTGACCTTAGGGTAAGATATACTAGGTTTTTGTGAGTGGGGCTTTATGGGGCTTCAAAAAGAGGGCCTTTTGCTACTAGGTGGGGGAGGGGAGAGGGGGTAAGTGAATCTAGCTTTGTTGTTTTCCTACACAACGGAGGAGAAAAAAAAGCCATAGCCATAGAACGGGATTAAAAAATAGGGTCTTTGTTAGTATCATGCTGAGTCACATTGATTTTTTTTTTTTCATTTTTGCAAAATAGCATGTGGGTCCACATCTACACTGAATGTGGTGCTCAACTGGCTAACATTTAGATTTGTTGGGAGGTTTTTTTTGGCCCCACTCCCAAATTATAAGTGGCTGCCACTTTATTGTGAAGGTGAAATTTTTGGCTCTTCTTTGAGACTTAATGGAGAAAAAATCTGGCTATGTTTCAAATTAAATTAGAGTTTTTTGGCTACTCTGCTATTGTATTTGGAGTGTTTTGGGTGACCAGTGAAAAGTTTTTGTCTAAATCTGGCAACTACTTCTCTCAAATAATAGAATTACTTTTCCCAAATTTAAGGCATCTGAGTAAGGACTTAAAAGTGCATACTGCACACACACATTGCAAAGTGCAAACAACTTTTCTGCAAAGCACATCATATTAAGTTCTAGCAAACACAAGCACTTATGGGGGAATTAAACCCCTAGAACTGGCCATTCTAGTACAAATGACCTACAAACTCACAAGTTAGTACCTAATCACAACAAGCAAAAAAGTTAAACCCATGGCATGACACTCTGAGAAGAGGGCAAAAAATGCCAACACCATGGAAAGAAAGTTCTTTGGTTCATAAAACAACCATTCAATTTTGCAGCAATACATATTTGCCTTTGTAGAGACTAGCCTATAAAATATAGAAGGCATATTACCTAGCATCATAACAATATCAATGGTGAGCTCTTTGCCATTGCTAAATATATTTTCGAAATGGGAAGCTTTGCAAAATATAAAATTGTTGTGCAAACATGCACACAACAAGTGGTAGGTGGGTAGTGAACCTATTTTGAAGCTTGACTTCATAAAAGCCAAAGTAAAGAAGCATCTTTCATCTTCCATGCTACTAACTATTTGCACCATGGCCAATTCAACCAATTTCACATACTTTGGAAAGCTAGAGGAGAATACTCAAAATCCTTTCACAAGTCACCACATTTTGGTTACAAGATTCAAGTCAAAAGGAGGTGTCATACATGTTGTTGCATTTAATTTCATTGTGAGCTTGAATATGCCTTGCTAGCAATCACAGTCACTAACATTGAGTAATTCACCCACCATCATATCTTGGTTGTCCACCTTATGGGTTTTGCCCAAGCAAAAAACTAATGTAATAACTTGAAGGTGTTTGACAAATGTTGCATCACATTCTGATTGCACCCTAAATTGGGGATATACAATCCCAAGAACATTCATAACACCATGGGCTAGAAACCTAATTTCAAGATCTTGAACCAAAACTTTTCCAGCACCTATCAAAGCAAACAAAACCATGAACTTCCTACTTGCATGAAGGTGAAAAAAACAAATAAAAAAAATTGGAAAAAACATTGGAGGCAAAGGGTTGAAAGGTAGAAAGTTACAAGACTTACCTTTGCGTTGGTTCCTCACCAATGATTCAACAACAACAAATACATCTTCTATCACAATAGATGGCACAATGTTTTTCAAATCCCGATGAATTTCCCAAACATGTTGGCCATTTAACTCAAAAACCAAATGTGGAATTCCAAATTTGGCATCAACTAACCAACACATGTGGATATTCTCATGCTTCAACTCTAATAACAATTTGAAAACCTAAAAATTATCTATAGTGAACCTAAAAGTCTGATAATCGTACATGCTATAAACATCACATTGACAAACCTTAATGGTTGCCACCAAATCACACACAAACACATATTTAGATTGTGCAAATTTGATCAAAGTATGCATAGATTTTAACAAATGCAAATGCAAATAACTCCAAGCAAAATATGGAGGTCACAAAAATGTTCATAAATCAACATAGCTTGTTGGTTGTAAGGTTATCCAAGGCCATCTTCATAAGTGGAGTTTTGTATTTTGCCATAATTCTCTTAGCATGGCTCAACATTGAAATCCACCTTGTTTTCACATTTCAAAATTTCTTGTTCCCCTTGTTGCCATGAGTTTCAAAATCTTAGTGAACTCCAAATGTTTTTTTAGGTGAGTGGGCAGAATAAAAGTACAAACAATGCAACAAACTTTCAATCCACACCACCAAAAGTAATCCTGACAATGTTTAAATAACCAAATTAATGTGATGGGAAATATAATGGACCCTAATATAATGAGGGGCATAAGTGTCATGACTTTATTTTGTAACACCATTTTTGTGCCCTTAAAAACATTAACACCATCTACCCCAAAACAAATGAGCTTTTGGGCAATCTAATATTTTTGCAACCCCCCACCAATTGTCAATGCTTCCATAATGACCTTGGTTAAGTTATCACTACTTGAACCTTCAAACATCATGTTTAAAGAAATGAGAATTGAAATCCTTACCCAATTCTGCACTACATAGTAATGAAGAAACAACCAAAATTGGTTGTCAATTGTAGATATTTTCATCACAATTTAAAACATACTCCAATAGCACCCACTGCTAGACAATAGATGAAGTATGTATTTGAATTAAATGTATTTTTCATTTTTTGACCATATAACACATGTAATTATCATGTGATTATCATGCAATAGTGACCAATTTATAATGACCAACGTCATGTTGCCACATGGCATATTAAAAAAAAATCTATAAATTAAATTTATTACCAATTTTTTTATCTCCACCATTTATTTTCTAAGGTATTTGATTCATACATGTGGACAAATAGTTTTGTGGCATGTGGCAGCATTTATGATTTTGGAAACATTTAAAATAAAAATAGGTGGGTTGGTAAGGAAGTTTAAAATACGTAGGTAAGTAGGTAGGTTCAACTAAACAGTTAAGTAAGTAGGTAGGTAATTAAGTAGGTAATCAGGTTGAGGTAGGTAAGTAGGTTGAAGTAGGTAGGTACATAAGTCTTAAGACATCTTTTGAATATGTTTTTATTTTATTTTGGATTTAACCAAGTTACGATTAAGTTTTTTCAATTTGTTGATCCCATTTAGCAAATCTTTTATAATTTAGTGTTTACAATGCATTTAATTATATAGTTGACACACTTGAAAAGGAAGCCAAATAATATGGGATAAAAAATCTAGTTACAACTTAGTTGTAAATAGTTTGTAGCTAGGTTATGACTAGATTTTTTATCCCATACAATTTGGTTTCCTTTTCCATTGTGTGAACTCCATAAGTAAATAACTCATTCATTAATTAATTCATTCATTGATAAACTAACTAATTAACTAACTTCTTATCTCCCTACAACTTATTTACTTACTACTTACCTATTACCGACTTGTTTATCTATTTATTACATATTTACCTATTATTAATAATAGGTTGTGATGCTAACACATCTTAATTAAAATTTATTGATAATTAATTAATTAGTCAATCAATAATAAATATCCATCAATAACTAATATTAATAAATTTATTAATATGAATGATCAAGTATCAATTAATAATTAATTAATAATATTCAATATTAATTAATAACATCGTAATTATATATATATATCATTATTTTACACCTTTGATATAGCTTTAATGTACTTATCACAAAAACTTTACATTAAACCCCTACAAATATGTTGATAATATTCATAATAAATAAATATTATAATATAAATAGATTTTTAAAATGTGTAATATTAAATATGTATGTTTATATCATGCTCGTAATACACATTATACACAAATTTGTGATTAAATTTTGGTTACACATGCAACTAATGGGCCATGGGGGCTTATCCATGGATGAATACACTATTATAGAAGTGATGTACAATTTACTAACCTAAATCACTATGGGACCTTAAAAGTGAAATAAGTTCATTGCATTTGATTGATTTCACCTTGGTGAAGTTATTTTACTATAATATCACTATGTAAACATCATGTTTCACTGCTACTTAACATATTTCACTATTATAATTTATTGTAGTAATTAACTTTATTTTTATGTTTTTTTAAATATTCTATTTATGCTACTTCATGATATACCTTGTATTATTTAAAGCTATTTTAGTTATTCTAACTTATATTTTATGTTATAATAAATTATTGTACCTTAAACTATTATACGTTATTTTACCTTAAGGTATCTTAACTAATTGATTATAAGATTTTAAGTTATTCTAAAATAAATTATTCCACTAAATTTTCAGTTATACCTTAAGTTATTTTATTTTAAATTAATATATATTATTTCAAGTTATACTTTAAATTATTATAAATTATTTTATCCTAAATATAATAACTTAAAATATAATATAATATAATATAATATAATATAATGACCTAAGGTAAAATAACTTGGAATATAAAATAATAACCTATGAAAATAAAATAAAAATATTTTACAATATAATAACTACCAATAGGGTTTGATATATCTCATAAAATATCCAACAATAATTTATAATACAATAATCATCAATAATTATAATATAACATATAAAAACCAATAATAAATTATAATACAATAACCACCAATATCCAATAACAAATATCCACCAATATTAATATAATAATCATTAATAAACAACAATATCCACTAATAGAATAACCACCAATAGCCATTAATATAATAACCATTAATAAGCACCAATATCCACCAATAGAATAGCTACCAATAGCCACTAATAATAACCATTGATAAGCACCAATATCCACCAAGAGAATAACTACCAATAGCCACTAATAATAACCATTGATAAGCACCAATATCCACCAATAGAATAGCTACCAATAGCCACTAATAATAACCATTGATAAGCACCAATATCCACCAATAGAATAGCTACCAATAGCCACTAATATAAAAACCATTGATAAGCACCAATATCCACCAATAGAAGAGCTACCAATAGCCACTAATATAAAAACCATTAATAAGCACCAATATCCACCAATAGAATAGCTACCAATAGCCACTAATATAATAACCATTGATAAGCACCAATATTCGCTAATAAAATAACTACCAATAGCCACTAATATAATAACCATTAATAAGGATTAATATCCACCAATAGAATATCCATCAATAACCATTAATAGAATAACCACTAATAGTCATTTATAGAATGGCAACCAATAGTCATTAATAGAATAACCACCAATAGCTATTAATAAAATAAACACCAATAACCATTAATAATAGCCACTAATAGTTATTAATAGAATAAACACCAATAGCCATTAATAGAATAGCCACCAATAGCCACCAACAGAATAACTACTAATGACTGTTAATAAAATAACCATCAATAGTTATTAATAGAATAACCATTAATAGGCATTAATAACCACCAACAAAATAGGTATTAATAGTGTTATGGATCGGCTACAAACAAGTGGAGAATTACAAGACAGACAAGTTTTATTGATCCATCAACTAGTGTTGATCTGCTGAAGAGTTGTTCCCCAGACTATCTCCTTTTATAACCTTGAACCATACTAGTCCAAAAATATCCTAGGCCATGATATTGCCAAAATTATCCCAACATATCCTAGGCCATGATATTGCCAAAAGTATCCTAACATATCCTAGGTCATGATATTGCCAAAAGTATCCCAAAATATCTTAGGCCATGACATTATCCTCTCCTCAAGCAACATCTTC
>Ga0209208_10007018_pt1 | contig 15421 bp, 12 predicted proteins | sample S1TSphfallax_3_FD_187694 | JGI IMG/M metagenome (GOLD analysis project Ga0209208, IMG submission 187694) | Host-associated microbial communities from peat moss isolated from Minnesota, USA - S1T2_Fd - Sphagnum fallax MG (SPAdes) (version 2) | ecosystem: Host-associated > Plants > Peat moss >...
CAACCTTTTAAGAATGGACATAAGTTGCAAGTATTAGGAATTGCATTTTTCATTTTCACAATGATAAACCAAGTCTTTACTAATGGACTACACCATCAAAAGGTGTTCAATTTTTGTCAAGTTTTTTTATTTCACACGTTTATTTCATATCACTACAAGATTATGAAATAGGTATTAAGCAAGTTGTAACATGGTAGGAAAAAAAAAGGTAGGTGGGTGAATGGGTAGGTAAGTAAGTGGGTGAGTGTGTGGGTACGTAGGTGGGTAAGGCATGTATGGGTGGGTAAGCATGTAGGTTGTAGGTAGGTAAGTAGCTAAACAAGTAGGTAGTAGGTAGGTGGGTGGGTGGGTAAATAGGTAAATAGGTAAATAAGTAGGGGGTGGAAATTGGGTGGGTAGGTAAATAAGTAGGTTGGTAATGATAGGTAGATGGGTTGGTGGGTAGGTAAATAGGTAAGTATGTAGGTAGGTGGGGGGGTTAAGTTTATCTATTTTCATATCAAATGACTTGTAATCATTTTAAAATCATTATAATGACAATTGGACGGCCACATCCTTTTGTCATTAATTATGGATGCCATGTAGATGAAATACAAGGGATGAAAAGTAATACCCTCCATCTTGTTTCCACTTCATCATTTACTAATCTATCATGCATTACCACATCAACATTTATAATTATTGTTGTCATCATAGATGTAACACATAACAAATGAAACCTTGAATGGTACACCATACTAAACACAAAAGAATTCACCTACAACACACATGAATCCAAGCCCAAAAACATAGAAATGAAAACACAAACATTATGTACCACAAAAAATTGCATAAACACAAAAGAATTTGCAACACATCAACACATTCTATTTTCGAGTCTCAAATCACCAAAAAAGGATTTGAAATCACAAGAGTTCACTCAATCCAAAAACTAGGTTGAATTAGTCACACTGAAACTGGTTTATAATTAAACTACACAATAAATTAAATTAGTCTAATTAAGATAAATTAGGCATAATTAATCTAAACTTAAGTATATAATTAATCATAACCACATAAAAATTATTGTGCGTTACCACATTGGCACCTACAATTATTTCTGTCATCACACATACAAACCTTAACAAATAAAACCTTAATGGTACAACATAACTAAATTGCCCCCTTATTTGGGGCTAAGGTCCCTTTAAGCCAAATGGTGTTATAAATTTAACAACGTATGAAAAACCAATCATTAATGAACATTTTGGTTCGAAGGAGAAGGACTATTAGGTCGAATGCAAATGAAAGCCCCATCATTAGTTACTTAACTATAATCCTTCAAATTTTTCGACCAAATGTGAATCACTAGGAAAAAATTATTTAAGCTAATCTTACCATGTGACTTAAAGAACTTTGGTCTACTTAAATGCACCAAGGGCAAAACCATTTATTGATTGATACTTTGTCCAAGGGTGGTGTAAAACATCCCATATGTTAACCTTTTGAACATTGATCATACATTAACATAATGGTAGCCTTAATAAACTACTTGTCATGGATGCAAGTGCCATGGAGTTCATTCATAATTTGTAGTGAACTTGTATTTAACTCTTAGTTTAATTTTAGTTCACTCTTACTTAACTTTTAGTTAAAATTTAATTAAATTTTATTTCATTTTTAGTTAAGTCTTAATTCACTTCTAGTTCATTCTTAGTTCACTTGTAATTAACTTGTAATTCAATTTCAATTCATTTGTAGTTAACTTTTTGTTCACTTTCAATTCACTTGTAATTGATTTTTAGTTCACAATTAATTAACTTTTAATTCATTTTTAATTAACTTTCAATTCATTCATTTTTGAGTTTTAGTTCATTTTTAGTAAATTCATAGTTCACACATGGGTATACATGGACCACATATGGGTGTAAATGGCCCACATGTAGGTTAGAAGTTCTTGAATTAAGTGTTCGATAAGTATTAAATAGAGGTAGAATTCACCATTACTTTTAATTTGTTCAACACCAATTTTTGGTACATTTTTTCATAGCCTTGTTCTATTTATTTTTGGCAATAAAAATTCATTGGATTTTTATTTTGCACATATTCTTGTTTTTTTGTTTCATGATCTAAATTTAAAATTAAGCATGTTTTTGTTTTTGTTTTTGTTAGAAAATCTTGTAGTCTTGGTTGTTTTTGTGCCTATAACATTACCCACACAACAAACAATGAAGTTTGACAAGAACAACTAGTAAAGATGGGTCAATTTCACAATTCACATGGGGAAGATGACATAGCGCACAATTATGGACATGATTTTTCCATGTTTGACCAACTTGGCCTTCTAATAACAACACACTAGAAGGTAAAACCATTTGTATTTGCAAAATAACATGTCTTACAATCACATCCAAAATAGTTAATGTTGTTTATTATAAGTACACATAATTTCCTGGTTCGAATCCAGGAACTTGAGGCCAATATCCACCTCCTTGTAATGGTATATCGAAGTGTATTTTGGTGTTGAATAATAACCAAATTATCTCTAGCCATGGACATTAAACATCATAACATAGCTATTCACTACTCACATGCTTGAAATCACAATTTTGAATAATCCAAATTGATGATAGCCATCACATCTTGTCAAATTGATAATAAGTTAGGTTCATGACCAAATAACAAAATAAATGGAAAGAAAGATGTAAGGGAGGCTTGATGATTGAACCTATACCCCACAACTAACCATGGTAATTTTAGATCCCAATTTTGAACAAGACCTTTTTGAAGCCCATACCTTCAAAAACCTCGTTTGGTTACATGCACCATCCGTTCAACTAACCCATCTACTTCAAGATGGTGTTGTGAAGTAATGCAATGATTAATAAATTATGATTCATATAATTCTTGAAATTCCCCATGGAATTTCGTACCTTGGTTAGTGAAAACTTCAACTGGAGCCCCAAATCTTTTGAATACCTTGCTCAAAAATGCATATGATGCCCCTTCACATTTGGTAATGCCTCCAATTCTAACTAATTGAAAAAATGTTTGATCATAACCAAAACATATTAGTTATGTTGAAGTGTTGGACTCAATAGATTGGTAAAATCCGAACTCCATTGATATCCAAGCTTGATAATTGGTGAGGACTATAATTGAAGTGTAAGTGCATTGAAAGATGCCCAAATTTGGTCATACACCATACGTTGAAAGACAAAATGTTGAACTTGTAATTGCATCCGTTATTACTAATATTGTGTTATGCAAAAAGAATGCCACTTTGGTACTACCTCCAAATCCACATCACCATGCCAATGAGCCTTAGTGGGTCCAAATTCTTTAAGGTGTACCAAAATCTTGTCACAATGTCACCCTTTTTTTGTTTTTTTTACTTGTCTTTTTTTATCATGTAAATTCACATTTATGAATGATTATGATGGAATTTAAAATTTTAATTGTTTAAAATAAAGTCCTAAAATTTTTGACACCTTTTGATTCATTAATTTTTATGGGGATCAAAATATAGGGAAAAAAAGTATTACAGTAAGGACATTAGTAGAAATCAGCCAAAATGTAACCATTCCATTTACGACTACATGCGACTTGTAGTTGTTTGCGATTAGATTTGAGAATATTTGCAACTATAAAACCAAATTTCAACTATTTTGGTCATTCTCACAACTATGATGCAATTATTAGAAACTTCATCCTATTGGTATTCTACAATGACATAGGGGTGTATTTTAATGTATGTACTAAAATTGTATATATATATATATATATAAATATAATATGCATACGTATGTATATTGTTCATATAATGAATCTCAAAATTAATATTTCAAGTCAGAAAATTATTAATTGAGTATTAAAATGGACATTTTAGTTTTGAATATATTATTTGAATCTAAAATTTATATTTTAATTCAAAAAATTATTGATTGAGTTTTAAGGGTTTTTTCTACTAGTGTTATCCCTATAAATCATATTTATAAATATTTATAAATGATTATTTTTATTAAATCTAAGTTACACTAAATAATTATTGTTATAACATAAATTTTTATGTTGTCTAATTTATATTCTTATATAACAAGAAATTAATTAATGTAATTGATGTGACATTACTTTAATATCATTGCAATTACTTCATATACTAATTAATTATTATGTGCATAATTATTTTCTAATTGAACATAATTATTCACACTTTGTAATTTATAATTTCAAACCTGAATTAAAAATTTGGAAAAATTATAGTGTAATTAAAATAATTATTTTACTGATTTTAATTTCACGAATTATTATATAATAATAATATTATTAAATTTTTTGTGATTCATTGTTTATGATAAATATTTTATAGTAATTTTACAGTAATTATGAAAATTAATGTTATGTTTAACAAATTATTGTATTTATAGTTAATAATTACCAAGAGAAAAAATTACTTGACCTATAATAATTCTTACAAAAATAAATGTAATTATACAATAACTAATGTAATTAGTTGAATAATATTTTTAAAAAAATTCCTGTAAGAATTTACTTTATAATGACAATTGTTAATTCATAATTTTAATGAAAATATTTAAATATTTTAATCTTTAAATTAGAGTCGTTAAATTAGTTTAACATTAATTATATTATATATAATTCAATCATATTCTAAAAAATAATAAAATATTTAAAAATATTTTAGTTATTTAATTATTTATGAGTTATGTATCAATCACTTGTGAATAACTAGATAGTTAGTTTGTTAAATATTAAGAAATTATTGCTTAATTAAGTAATTGGTAATGAATATTGAATATTTGTAGTGTATACTTTATAATTTAAATATATGTAAATTTAATCATTATTAATTAAATGATTATCTAATTATCTAGTATTTGAATTGTTTATAATTCGAAAAACTAAGAAAGTAAGGCATGAAGAAAGTTTTGAAATTACAACTTAGTTTGTGAAGAAGTTACAACTTCAAAACTTATCCCATATTGTTTGTTTTTCATTCCCAATTTGAACACTATATAAACAAAAAGGTGTGGTCATCCAATTCCACATTAAAAAATTTGTGCACATGGGATGAGCCAATCAAAAGGTTCGACCCAAAACAAAAAAACAAATTATGCACGTTTAAAAAATACTTACCTTTCCAATCTATTTATCTACTTAGCTAGGTAGGTACCTAGTTTGACCTACCCACCTAGGTTGACCTATGCACCTACCTACCTATTTTTTTACCTAAGTAGGTAGGTTGGTATGTAGCCTAGGTTTGTAAGCACCTATTTATGTACCTACTTAGGTACCTACCAATTTAATATTTTTATTTTTATTTAAAATTTTAATGCCACATGGCATACTCACATTGGGCCACATGTTATAATATAATATCATCAAAGTATTTGAATTGAACGTCCTAAATTATTTCAAAATAATAATATAAATAATCAAATATTAAGACACGTAGCAGCACATCATTTGCCTTCAATTGTGACCAAAATAGTTGCATTTTAGTCACATGTGACAATACGTATACAATGAAGTCAAAGGATGAAATGTATTTGTTGACTTTTTTTTCATACAATACCTTTTGTCATTTGCGAGTAATTTATCACATGCGACTTGTCTTAGGCGACTAAAGGGATTTTAGTTGCAAAATGTCTCTTGCGACTAAAATTTAGTCGCAAAGACTAGTTGAAAATACATGTTTTTCTTCTAGTGCAAGAGTTGGAATCCCTGGTTGTTCGTTTGAAAAATGCAAAGTACTTGGTGTCATAATTTCTACTTGCGAAATGGACAGGTTGGAAAACAGATGTGATGGCCATAATTCTAATCTTTGGTCTAATGTTGCATTCCGTTTGTTCTTGGTTTAATAGGATATGGATGAGGCACTCGTATTTGGTAGCTATGTTAGCATTTGGGACATTAACAAAAATGAAAAGGTGAAAATTGGTATTGGAACATGAAGAAATTTGTTAGTTGTTCCTATATATGGACCTTTTGGAGTGGAGAATTACGTAATAGTTTCAATTAAAGTTGTGAATGAGGACTATGAACAATAGAATCTATTTTGTCCAATTCCAAGTGTGAAATATTATGGATCAATGGGAATGGAGGTTTTTTGGCTCTACAAGTATTTGTCGATGAATGATGAAATGGTCAGACGGTGATAGAACAATGTCATGTGATAATGGATGGGGTGAATAATCTTTCGAAAAAGCGAATTTTCATGCAAGGACGATGCCTTGGCAGAAAGCTTTTGAGTTCAAAACATTGATGATGTGGAGAATATGGGTAATGTAGTTGAGGACTTGTGTAATGAGGAATTACATGGTGAAATGAGTTATATATTTGAAGATGGTGTGGAAGGGTTTGTTGGGAATCTAGGTCTAATTCCATGAGCAAAGAAAAAAGTGAAAAGAATATTGTAAAAGTCGATGAGGAGGTTGGTGGCAAAGATAATTTTGAATGAAATGAAGAGGATTATAACCAAGGGAATGCACATGGGAATGATGACATAGTGTACAACCATGGTGTCAAAGGAACAAATTCAAATATAGCAGGAAGATGTTAGTTTGAATGGTGAGGAGTTGAATGTGATCTTGTAGATGATGGTGGGGTGTTCATTGCAAAAGGTCGGGTGGTTGCATGCGACCCATAGGAAGCAATTCTTGATGATCGGCTTGGGGAGGACCATGTTGGGCTTTGTTTCTTGTATTGTCATGTGACTCTATCAATAGTGATGACCATTTGCAAATAGTTGTTAGTTCAAACAATTTTTGATGGGTACCCTGACCTTAAAAAACATCTCATGGCATTTAATGAAACCCACATACCAAATGTTGATGATGTGGGAGTAGTTGGTGTGAAGACAAAAAAAATCCTTTCATAAGAAAAAATGAAACATAGCTAACTACGAGGGTTCTATTTCTAGAATTGAAAAAGTGTTGTTAGAGGAGTTTGTGCACAATGTGGGGGTGGTAATGTGTTGCACCATGAATTGTTGTCAACATTTTCCTCATGAAAAGACTTGTTGTTGAAACAAGAGTTTTGGAATTTATTCTTTGAAGATTAAAGAACATATGGTTTAGATATTCCAAGAAGGTTGCATACTAAGGGAGACGAAGGGTGACGATAATTTATCACTATTGAGGGTTTAAACATATGTGTGAAACAACTTAGTACCAGATCGTTGGTCTTTCAAAGTCGACATACATGTTGTACAAATTGGATAACAAGTGAGGTTGTCTATTTCTACCACATGGGAACAAAGGTACACATAAATTACATATGTCAACCCGACAAGCAAAGTCCAATCTTTAATCATTGATTGACTTGTTTGTAGATATTATGTCACATAAAATGAAAGGGATTGGAAATGGTAGCCAAGATGTGCGATGTTTTTTGCTTGAAACATGGAAAAGTCTATAGGAACACAATAATAAGGATAATTGTATGCAATGACAACATTTTTTATTTCTATTTGGCAACAAACACCTAGTGATTGTTGGATATTTTTCGTGAAAAATGATTTTTCCAAAAATTGAAATGGATTTTTGAATGTCTATTTGGTGACATACGTATATTGTGGAAAGGCTAATATTTTTTTGTTTTCGTATTTGTGGGTTGGCAAATAAGCAAGGAAGTAAACATTGGAGGTATTTTTTAATGAATAGGTTGAAGAAAAAACATCATTTGAATGTCAATGTGCGAAAGTGGAGGTCCAAGTTTATGAAATGCATTGTTTGTGAATCCCTCAAGGACTTGATATCCAAATTGGGAAATAATAGCAATGAGGTTCTAGAGTATGAAACAAAGTTTTTAAAACATATCTTGCACCACGAATCACGTAAAAATGTATACCATACTTGGAGGACAAAGTCAGTGTGATCAAAGGATGAGTTCCTATGCATTATTCATGACAAGATGGACCATACAAAAACTGCATTTCCAAGGTTATAAGTGTGTAACAAAATAATATCTTGGCTTGGACAATTACCCATTACCCTTACGGGTATGATATCACATGATCATATGGATGAGAGATATGCAAAATATTCTAATGAATTGTGGCCAAAAACTCCCAATTTCATAATCGGGTTTTTACTGCAGCTCTTATGGACTTTGGAGGTGGCCATAGTTTTGAAATTGACATTATTGTTCGAACACCCCAACAAAATACATTATTTGCACATATGTTGTAAGGGAAATTGCATTACATACGCAAATTACACACCCTAAATCAAATTGTTTGGTGTGAAACCTTTGCCAACAAATGGATAATTCTATTAAAGACAATAAAAATCGACATTTGTTAACGTTTTTATCATTGTTGACGACAAGGGATGTGTTTGAAGAGGTCAAATTGGGATTTCTTGTAGTTGGTCATACACGTGAGGATATAGATGGATGTTTTGGCTATTTGTCAAAAAAGTTGAGGGAGGAAAACAATTACATTTTAACAAATTTGATGAGAGCTTTCATGATCTCACAAGAGAGACCATTTATTCTTCAATTGATTTAAAATATTCCATATTTTAAATCTTAGGTCCTAGGTTGTTTGAAAGATGGCCCTAAAACGTTGGTAGTGCATACTAATATGCATATGTTTAAATTTTTTGTTGATTTGTCAAGTTGACCAATGATGTAATACAAATTTTCCCCCACAAATCATGTTTGGAGTTTGATAGATGGGCCTTTGAGTAGATTGTGGAAAGTTAATTTAGATGATTCACCAAAGTTGCCTACTAGAGTTCCAAGTTTTGTTCTATAATAGCCAATTTGAAGCAATGTTGCATCGAAGTCAATTGATAGAGTAAAGTTTATAAATTTGGGACTATCCAAATACATGGAATTTTGGAAAGTGGGCATTGTGCAAAGTTCTGCATATGAAATGAAGATGTTGTATGTGGAATATTGGGAAGATATTTTGCTGCAATTGTCAAGACCGATACTACCTCAAAGTACAACTCTTTTGGAAGGTTTTTGGCCTTCAAGCAATTAGAGAGTTAACCATGTTAGCACTTCATTATCAACTGTGATATATGTTAATCCAAAAGATCCAATTCAAGTTCCTTATTGTGGGCCAAAGAACATGAGACCTTTAACTACATACATGTCATTTAAAGATCTTAATGTTGGAGATTTTGTGCTCGTGAGACTGCATGATTCTAATCTTGTTCCTCTCTAGATGGGAAAAGTGGAAGGTAATGTTATCAAGGATGAAAAGAATGAATATATCAAATTAGTGAAAGTTCAATGGTGGGTTCTTGTGAATAAAGGATCAATTTTGGATGAACAACATCTATATGAAAATTGTTATAATGGCAAGTGGAAATGTAATTTAATAGATCCAAAACAATGGCTTAACATTTCAGCTATTCTTTTATCTTTTCTTGTTCAAAAAAATACAACAAACAAAAGTCAAATTAATATTCATGCTATTTATGTTGGTAGAGTTAAAGTTAATTTCAATGTTGCTAATGCTTCAACCAATTTGTGAAGGATGTTGGTGACATTGATGAAACTACATTTGCAATTTTCGATGTCTTTTGTATCATTGTATTGATTGGATTATTGTTTTAAATCTTTTTTGCAATTTTTGTGAACTATATGGTTTAATAAACTTATTATTTGCTGAAATTTATTTATGTACATTCTTGAAAACTAATAATTAATAATCTATTTTGTTCCAATTGATCCTTAATCTTTGGTCACCACTAGGCATCAACTTTCCTTCTTTCATGGTATGTGAAGCCCTAAAATAATGGATATGTTACAACATGAATAATAAAATTGCATGCTTAAACATTGTTGTTATTAATATGTTGTGCCTTGTTTGTATTTTTAAAAATTGTATTTTTATTTATGTTTAATGGGAGCATTTACTTGTGACTTTCTTATTTGATAATCTATTATGAATTATCATTTGCTAGGCACTAGGATAAATAATTTTAATTATAGGTGGAATTTGAAACTTAATATATTTGTTATTGTATAATTAACATGGATGAATCAAGTTGCCATTTTAAAAAACTTAGCATGTTGTATTAAATTCAAAAGATTGAATTTCTTTTTCACTTTAAATGGGAGTTGTGTCATTTGGTTTTCATAGCTTATAATTTATTATGTTTCACCAAGTGGCCACCATTTGTTCAATTTTATTTTAAAAAGCCTTATGGTGTATATATATTTGAAAAATATTAGTAAACTTTGTGTGATAGTATGATGTAGTTTCGTCAATTTCGCCTTTCTCCTTGTTTCAAATTCAAAGGGTTGAGTTTCTTGATGTCAAATGGGAGCATTAACATTTGGCTTTCAATCATTCATGAAAATTCATAGTCTTGTTTTAGTTGTAATATTAATTTTTTTTACATATGTGTACATAGATCTTTTTGGAATTGTTGGTTACAAAGTTGTTTTAATTTAGAAATAATGTAATTATATATTTTTATAATATGACATTCAAGTCAAAAATGATCATTAATTTGTTAAGTCTGGTGGCCAACCACTAAATGGACTTCATTCCACCCACCAAGTTCTATAAAGTCTTGAATTAAAATTTTAGTTTTAAATTAATTAAATATGAGTTTTTTGGAATTATTGAGTACAAGATTATTTACATCATGAATCTTGTAATCTTTTGCTAGTTGCAAATGACACCAACTTGGTTTTCAAGGGATGATGCAATTGAAATGTAATTGATTTTAGTGAATGCAATATTGAAGATGTTGCATAGTTTAGATTTTGCAAACACAAGTTGGGTTGTTGATTTGGGAAATGTAACCAATGGTGGAGGATTAGCATCAACATAGTTTATGATTGTTTTTGGATCTCACAAAAGTGGCAAAACCAAAAAGTTGGTGTCTTATGGTAGCTAATTGACAACAAAGGCATTAACTTGAGATTGCAAATTTGGGTCGTTGCAAGGTAAGGTGGTTCACTTTTTGCGTTCTAATCCCATGTTTTGCAGAGTGATGTGCATTTACAAACTATTAACATGGCATAAAAACAATAATTTTCCAAATTTGTGGCTAGAGTTAAATTGCCAACTTGAAGAAGAAAACATCTATAATTTTTTTTGCAATAGGGTGCGTTCATGATAAAAGGAGCCAATAGGCCCTAAATGCAAGTCCTTTCTAAGGATTATGTTTTTTCAAGTTTGAAACATGGCTTCCATGTTTTGTATAGGGCCCATTATTGGATGATAGTGCCAATTTCAAAAGTTTAATTTGCATGTGTTTCCATGAATTTTTGCACAATATGTAATTAAATCTATTTTTTAATGATATTTTAAAAAGTAAATCAAATGTGTAGATTTCAATAAAAGTAAACATGTCAATATTTTAAAAAACATGTGTTTCAAACCTTCAATGATACATTATACATTGAATTTATCAAAAATACATATCTTTAACATCATTCCAAATGAAGCAAAACATATTCACCAAAAAATAAAATAAAATTATATAACACATTCAATATTCATGAAAATGTAACCTTGCCTTGCTTATACCAAAATATATGTTTTTTGTTTGAGGAAGTTTTTCAAATGATGTAGTTAACATGATCAAAAACACATTTAGACAATCAAAATGATTATCATGGATAATTAAAATAAAACATATATTCAAAATGTTAATGATACCATGCTCTCATAATCATCAATATATGGTCATCCACAACTTTTAGAATTAATAGTTTGGTTTTACATAGAATAAAGGACATTCAAAATTTTAACACCATGTACACTCAAATTGCCCATTCTTTATCATACACTTTATGACTAATGAAACGTATTGAAATTGCACAAAATTCATTTACATGAAAATTCATAAATATACAAATTTTTTGAAAGTGATTTCATTATATTATAATCCTCATGTAATCATTTTTCAAAGTCATGGGGGTGCAAGATTTTATGTGTGTACACGTAGTTCTTGGCTCCTTTAATTGTGAACGCACTCAACATATATACATCAAATATATAGTAATGGACTTTTGAAGTTGAAAAATATGGATTGATTTATTGTCTGTGCCTATATACATGCATTTTTGTGTATGAATTTTATTTGGGATATCTTATATGGACTTCATATATGATATGGGGTGAATGCATGCTATGGTGGTTCATTTTAGATAGATGTTGCACTCCATAGGAGTCCATAAAAAGTTTAATAAAAAACATGGTTACTTATTTATCATAATTTATGATTATATTAATTTATAAATTAATCATGCTCCTGCATTTTTGAACATTCATATTTTATTTTTAAACTTAAAATAAAATGATGATGACATTAGATGTTTTGATGGATGCAATTTAAAAAAAATCATAATACTTGGATTTTTTTTTAATAAAGTCCATATGAATAATTTCCTTTTTAAATATTTCATATTAAAAAAAATTAGAACAAAAAATAATCTGAAACTCACAAAGACTTATGAAAATAAGGTTAAATTTTGACCATTTTAAATTTCATAAATTTTTTTGTGCTAAGGTTTCCAAGAAAATGGTCCCATATTTATGTTATTTATTCCATTCTTCAACATATATTTAGTCATTGAAAATCAATTAAATTGAAATTTGCTATGAATACATTGACATTATACCGTTGCAGTTAGGAAACCAATCCATATGTTGTCCCTTCAAAAGTCCATTATTAACAATAGGGGTAGCATTTTCAAAAAATATATATACTTTTAGTTTCATAACCGAGTTATGAATTTAGAATTACTTATCAATTGACAAATTGAAACATACATTTATCACCACATCCATTTAAACAAAAGGTGCCTTGTAGAAATATGAATAGGATTCCATAAGTGAGCCACCTTACCATTCATTCACCCTATGTTAGAAAAAGGAACATATGTGCAAAGATGTTGCTAAAAATAATTTAACCAAAAAGAAATTATGAACTTTTGAATGGCCTGAAATGAACCATATTTTCATAAGTCCATATCATAATCATTTTAAAGTGGATTTCAATTTTTATTTGCTTACCATGTACATTGAAGAATTGTTTACAATGGCTATTCTTCATATGGACTTTTAGTTTATTAACCACCATGTAATTCCCCACTAAATTAATTATATCAAAACAAACTACCATTTTAACATTTCCATATGGACTTTTAAGGGGTGGAGTATTTGTCGAAAATGAGCCACCTTAGAATACATACATTTAGTTCTACACTGAGATGAATATGTAACAGTAGAAACACAATTATACTTAATAAACTATAGTGATAGAACAATTTTTTTTTTGTTCACCTCTATTTTGTTGAAGTAGACATGTTTATGATGTTTTTAATGTTGGTATTAGCAACTTCCATTAACTAGATGTGTTTTTGGTTTGGAATTAAAGGTTATGACATTCCTTTTTTTTTGGAAATGTTTAAAACATGTTAATGATTAGTATTGAAACCATGTATTTCTATAGGTGGACAAAATGCAATATATATTGTGCTACATTATATTTCTAGATTTGCAAAGTGATGTGCGCATTGTGTGGTTATAATCCAAGGGAAAATGGGATTCTAAGGGGTGTTTCCTTGCTTGGTATTTTGGGTGTTTCTATAAATTCTAATAATTGTTCAATTATTAGTTCAATTCTTGTTTTACAAAATTCATAACTTCATAATAAAATGTAAAAGGAGGTGGTCCCACTTATTCATGTTTTGTTCTTCACGCAATAATGGTTATCACCTCAACATGTGTTGCAGTAGTTTGAAGAATGTCAATTATGCATTTATTGGGTGTGCATACAAGGTTTGAAATGCCAACATGTTTACAATGATGTGTTTGGAGCAAACAAAAAAATTTGAAATAATGTTGACACAAAACAATGTTTTGTAAGATGCATAAAACTAAAAACTACAACAATGGTTTGGAGTGCCTTGAAACAATAAGTGAAAACACATATATGCTTTTTATTTAGAACACATACATGTGCTCTAAATAAACACCTTAAATGAAAACAATAGTTTAGGTACCCAAAGTCTTAATAACCTACAAATACATATCCACATTTGCTACTATAGATTTACTTGGCATCTAAATGCACATGTGCTTAGTTGTTTTGACCTTTAGGAGATGTTGTTTTTGAGCATAGAGTTCTAGGATTCCTCTATGCCTTCTAAGTGTGTTATCACCATGAACAAATGGGAACAAAAGGTCTATGTTAGGGTGCTTGAAACCAATAATCCCTTTAGCTCATGTTTTATTGTTTGCCTTTCAACACCTTTGATGCTAAAAATGAATGTAGTTGTAACATGGGAATTCTAATGGCTTTAGATTTTATGTCATCGAATATATAATCAATGAGGTCCTCTAGTTTGGCATTTCTGACATGCACAATAACATTTATCATCTCCAATTATGAGTTGACTTTTCGTCCTTTTACTCTTGGTTCAATGAGGTGATTATATTTGAAGGTACATATGCTATTGGTGAAGGAAAAATGAAAAGTGTATTTCTAGATATTAAATTGCATTTATAGTTGAAAACAAATAGTTTGCCTCCTATGCATCATTTATGATTTACAAATGATAGATATATTTTCAAAGTTCAAACTTTCCACATACCAAAATTTTATGTTAAACTATCATGCACCTAAACCAACTTCTAAAGAGTCGACATAATGTTCAACTTGACACCAAACATCCAATCACAAGTTTTAAAACAATGATTACTAGCTTTTATTGAAAAAAAGAATTAACCCTACACTTCATTCATCCAATATCAAATTCTGAAACAAAAACAACCCCCCATGTAACCATATGTCCCCATCATTCATTATTCTAACATGAAATTGCTAAAAGCCCTTAATAGCCTTATCACACCCCAATATCCTTGATGTAATTCTTAAAAATTGAGACTATTGCACATGGCTGTGTCGGTATGGTTCACAACAATCATGCTTAATGGACATACTAAATATTTTCTTTGAAATATGAATTTTTTATTGTGATTATTGGTTGGATTTTGGGAACTCCACCAAAGCCTTTTCCCCCTTTTTCTTGCTAGTTGTTTCATTCACTTGATGATGCTTTCAATTCTATTGTGTAGACAAAAGTAGCTTATGCATGTTCTCTGGAAATACATTGGTGTAATTTTGAATCCAAAGTTACAAAAGAACATGCAACGCAATGATATAAGCTATGAACTTTAGATTCACATCAAGCCTTGAACAGGAAAATCATCCACATAGTATTTAATTCATTTAAAAGATGAGATTGGAATTTGGTCACAATACAATGGGACAACTAATATCTTAATTCAAAGTTTGAACATGGATTAGATTTATATATAATGAAAGGATGTTTAGTAACAAACTTGCACATGATTTTATAATTAAAAAAAAAAAACAAAAACATTCAAAAAAAAAAAAAACAAAAAAAAAAAAAAAAAATAAAAAAAAAAAAAAAA
>Ga0209208_10007019_pt1 | contig 15420 bp, 7 predicted proteins | sample S1TSphfallax_3_FD_187694 | JGI IMG/M metagenome (GOLD analysis project Ga0209208, IMG submission 187694) | Host-associated microbial communities from peat moss isolated from Minnesota, USA - S1T2_Fd - Sphagnum fallax MG (SPAdes) (version 2) | ecosystem: Host-associated > Plants > Peat moss >...
GCTCACTGGAATCCGCCAAAACACCCATGATTTCACCCTCTCCTTTACGTTACAAGCCGGCTCTGAGGGCGGCGGCGGCGGCGGTACTATGAGCGGAGGATCAAGCCATGGATTGGAAGCTGCTGGAAACAGCACTCTCGCGGATTTCTACTACCCGACGACACCCAAATCTAGAGCCAGGAAAGGGACGACTCACATGAGCAACAACAACGAGTCGTCGGCAAGCAAGAACAAGAAGAAGAGGAAGGCGCTGTTGTTGGGTAGTGTGGGACTGGGATCGTCAGCTCCTCATGGCAGTGATCAACAACAACTACTGTATACCGACGGAAACAGTCTTGCTGCAGCACATCAACAACAACAACAACAGTCGACGCTATCGCCATCATCATCATCGCTGCTCAATGTGCGGCGGCGGCCGTCTCCTCGGGCTCAGGAGCTGCCGGAATACCAACAGGCATTGTCGGAATTCCAACAGCTTCTCAACAGTCCATCCAGGAGTCTTGTTGTTACAGGACCTTCGACTCCCAAGGCTAGAGAATTGCGGCCGAGCACATGCAGGGTTCGGCACAGGAAACAGGTGCATCCTCTCCGAGCACCTCTTTTCTGATCCATCTACTCAGGAAAGAATTCCCTGGACTTTTGGCGGAGCTCAGGAATGGGATGGATTTTGGTGGAGCTCAAGAATGGATTTTGGAGCAGCTCAGGAATGGGATGGATTTTGGTGGGGCTCAAGAATGGATTTTGGAGCAGCTCAGGAATGGACTTTGGTGGAGCTCAAGAATGGGATTTGGTGTGGAGTTCAGGAATGGATTTTGGGGTGGAGCTCAGGAATGGGATTTTGGTGGAGCTCTCTCTCGAGCTCAGAAGCAACCCTGTTGGAGGTGGTGGTGGTGGTGGTGGTGATTCAAGTGCAATGGTGTACAATGGCACAAATGGCATACAATGCAGAGTAAAAACATTAGCCTGAATGGCATCAAATGCAGAGCAAAACAATGGTGCGAATGCCCTCAATTCTCTTACTTTGTCTCACTGTTGTCAGAGTCCTCAGTATTTTTTCTCAGATCTCCAATTGCTTCTTCACACCATATCTAGCTTAGGTCTTTGATTTCTGTTGGTCCTTTGTCACTTAGGATTGCCAGCAGTTGTTGTGGTGCCTACCACTTGGTAATAGTTGAGGACAATTGAAGGTGGTACCCTATTTTTGCAGAGGTGAATTTTTAAGCTTGTGAATTAGCAGCATTCGAGAGAGATGATTTCATGTTTGCTGATTAGTGTGTGTAATTTTCATTTTGCAGGTGAACTGATTAGTAAGAGGGGAAACCCCCAAAAAAGTAGGAGTTGTTATTACCTATACTGGTGAGGCATTTGAGGCCAATGGAGAAAGACTTTGAGATCGTAAGATTTGCTTCCTACGAGGCTCATACAAAAAATACATGAACAAAGAAAGCCAATGATGGTCAATCAAGAGATACCATGAGTGAGTGAGTGTACTGCCCCTGCCCTAATTTAAGTACCATAATGTACAGTTTGGGATTTTGCAAAATGGTTTTGCAGCAAACCCGCAACAATGCAATAGTTCGTCTCTTTCATTAGGAAATGAGATTTTCTTCACTTAATTTTTGTGGACAGATGAAAATGCAATCTGGCCACTAAACATGTGTATATTTATTACTTATAGAAACTGGGTACTTAAAAGCTGCAAGGAGGCAAGGGTTACCCTTACATCTTTCTACATCAAACTGACATCCCAATAGTTTTATCGGAATTCCTATATAGGCCCAGACTCAATCTCGGTGGAAAAAGGATTGTTCAAAGAGCATTTGAAGCAGACAAATGTGGGTTGTAAAATATTAAGCTGTGCTTAGGTTAATCTGCTTTAAGGCCAAATCCTTGGAACACCCAAAAGAATGCTTGTATATACATTGCTACAGAGTATAAAATGGTGATAATCTTTTAATGCATTTACTGTAGTGTGTTTGCTTTCTGCTGGTGTGGGACTTTTTTTTTCCCTCTTAGGAATCGGTGATGGATCTGTGGTTCTTATTGTTGTTGCTTCACTTTTCAGTCAGCTATGAGCTTGCAGATGTCTTGTCAAGGTGGAATGAGTACCTAGCTCTTAAGGGAGTATGAATTTTAACATTGGTACAGAGAACTGCACAGCTGACAATCATATCCGAGAGGTTTTCCCCAGTCAATAGTCTTGTAAATTTGTTGGGAGATTTGGGAAAATGTATCCATGGAGGTGGGTGAGTGTGTATGCCTCTGATATTCCTTCCATTACTTGCGTTGTTTTCCAGGTTTGTTTGCAGTTCACCACACATTTCATCTAGTCTGTTGCTCTTTGTCAGGGAAGAGAGCACAACCACAGCATGTGTTGTAATGCATGAATTTGATTTTGTGCTTGCATGCATGTTTGTGTTGCACAACTTTGAAATCGGTTTCTATTTGATCCTACCACTGGACCTGATTGGGAATGTTATGTGAAAAAAGGTAGTCTACATTCAACATGGTCTAATTACACACCCAAAAAAATTTTAAATCACCTTTTGGAAATTATTTTGTTGCTTTTTCTCCAAGAAAAACTTGATTCATGTTTAGTCCTTTGTAAGCACGGTACATGTTGAGACTGGAGAATCTCATATGTACAACCATGAAACACCTGCAAGAAGGTATGTGTGATTCATTCAACTATGGTTTGCTCAGCATGATTTGCAAGAATTATTGTTGATTTTTGAAAACTTCAAACACAAACTTAATCCGTAGTAATTTGGAGTTAAAGCCTCGAAGTTCTATACACATATAATGTTCTCTGATTCTCTACTCTCTCTCTCTCTCTCTCTTCTTACTCTTTCTGTTCACTTTTGTTTCTTTTTCCTTTTCTTGGGTTTAGGGTTTAGAGTTTAGGGTTTAGGTTGGGTTTAGGTTTAGGGTTTAGGGTTTGCAACAGGTCAAAGTTTGATACCACCCTACACCTAGTTGATATCTTCTTATATCAATGTCAATTATTTACCTTTCCTGGTATTATTATTATCTTTGAATTATTTATGATATATTGCTCTGGTTCTCAAAAAAATTAATTTATAACTATGATTCTCAAGAAATGTAAAGGACCCATTCTGATATATATAACCGCCGTAGTTCTCAAAAACATATAAGAATAGGCAAAAGGATATTGTTGTGTTTAGATTCATTATAGAGTATTATTGTCGCTTAAGGGATTTTGGCCCCTACTAGGTAATAAATACTAGGTCTATTTTTATATGAGGATTTTTGAAATATGATATTTCGGCTTGTGTCGAAACTTGAGATTAGGTTATAGAGTTATGATATCTTGAAGGATTTGGTTTGTTTTTTAAGATTATATTTTTGCATGGTGAAATATTTGAATAATAATTCTTCTTTTGCCATAAGATACTTTTTAATGTAAATTGCAAGGCACACCCCTGGTTTTGAATATTCTTTTGTTGGAATAGGCACAAGAATTGAACTGTGTAATCAACAACATCGACCTTGAACCTTTAGATTTAACTCTACAAATAAAATACCCTCATGTCACATTAATTGTTTCTAACATTGTATGGGTATTGACTTTTGAAAATACCCAATTGAATTTATTATTGGGTCCAAGATTGATTATTGGCTATTTTGGAACAAGTACATAACTGATATTGATATTAATATAAGATTAGTATGAAGCTAGTTATATTACCTAAGGTCCCTATTAAGTTGGTAAGAGTATAAGGTTGGTATTTTTTAAAATCATGCCAATTTGGTCAAGTTTTTCTATACCCAACCAAGATATATTTCAATGAAGATGTTTTTTCAAGACTAGAATTTAGTCGTTACTAGATTGCAACTAAGGTGGACTTGGTCCCAATCCTTGTGGACACCTTGGTCCCACCCAAGTTCAGATAAGTTTGGTTGCAATTTAAAAAACAAAATTGTGACCGTCAATATGGTGATCAAAACTCAATAATCACATCTTGATGACTTGGGTATGTCTTTCTTTTGTGACTGAACTCCAAGCACCAAATGAACTAGGATCCAAATCTAGCTAGTCATCCTTGTTTCTTAGAATACCGTTGGGATAACAAAAATTACTCCTCCAAAAGAGTTACTATTTTGAGTTAGGTTGACCCTAAGCCAATGTGACATTAGGTTATGTTAGTGTCACATTGTTATGTCTTGTTAGTGATGCAAAGTGACAAGTTGTGACTTTGATAACCCCAATGGATGCATTTGTGTGACCTAATAATCACAATGCACCATTCCTTTGAAACTCATATGATTTAGGTAACATCACACCTAAGGTGCATTCACAATTAGAGTATACAAAAAGGATCATCTCATTGCAAAATTGCCTTGAACTTTAACTTTGATTGATTGTTGTAACTTGTACAATTTACAAGTTGTTTTTTTTATTATTTCATTAAATAGGAATGTAAATTAAGATCAATATGGTGAAAGGAAATCACAATTTTGATTATTAAAACATGTATTTAAATGTTTTGGAACACAAATTAGAAACCATGCTTGTCTTGTTGCATAGTTTTATTGAAAAGGAATCAAATTGAATAGCAATATTTGTTCAAATTGTTTCATATTTTAACCATAAATATAATAACATGTGTTTTACATAATGAAATAAAAATTCAATATTATAAAACACCAAATTTTGTGGAATTGGTGTTAGAATTGTAAGTTATTTTATTAATAAAAATTATTTTATTATTATTTTAAATAATTAGGTTATATTCCAAAGTTAAGCACATGTAGAATTTATAATAAAAGAAAATTAATTACACTATGGAGATAGAATCCAACAAGATACCTCGAATCACACAAACCATGTGACAAGGTTTCAATAGAAATCCATAATTAAAACTTTTTCAACCCTAATTTAACTCATGAAAATCTTATATTTAAAAAATGAAAATCTAAACAATTTATTGCATTCAATATATCAATATATATTAAAATTTAAAGTTTTCATCACCTTTTCAAAAAGTCATTTTTGGTAGCATTGTCATCACTGCATATTCTATACCAAAATATTCACTAAAACAAACATTTCATCAAAGCAAATTGAGTACATATTCATTTATTATGAACTGTTATATATATATTTATATATATACATTTTTTATTTAATTTTTTTTTTTGAGAATAAGTTAAGTCCTTTCTCATTTTAATCCTTTTTTATTTGTTCCATCGCCAATTATAAAATTTCAAAATCTTGCAAAAATTGTCATGTGATGTGCCTTACTTACTATGTACATATGAAATGTCAAACTTGGTAATTTGATAGAACCCACATTGGGAGTTCACTAGCCAAAAAGACTTTGTCAGCTCACCATGAAACCCAAGCTTTAGGAAACCTCTAGTAGACACACACTCAGGATGCTCTTGCTGATTTCAAAATACCGTAAATCCTTTTTTTATTTTTTTCATTTTTTTGAAAAAAATTGGGATCTTATATATTTTCTATATATATACATAATTTTTAACTTAGATGCAAACCAAACTGGGTTTCTCTCCAATTGTTCAGACTATTAAAATGTCGTGCAGGCTCATTCCCTTCTCCCAACAGGCTGCTTCCATTATTCAGTTTTGGTGAATTTCTCTTCCCTAGTAAGTGTGCACCTACATAGTTCTCATGAACCCATTCAAGATCTCAAGTATTAATTCAATTTTCACAAAGTTTTCTTTGCTAGTAAGCTGTGCACAGTACATTGAAATTTGTTATGTATGGGTAGAAGAGATCTATCCATCTTCTACCCATCTTGACATCCAAGTACCTGCATAATTATTTCTCATACAATTCAAGTCTTGAATACTTCCAGATCTCAAGCATATGGTGAACTTCAGACCCAAAAAAAATTGTTCGCTAATGCAAGCTGCATGATTGCATAGATCTCAACCCATTTCATTCAAGTACCAGCTGCTGCATAGTTCTCAGCCAATTCAAGTCCTGAATACTTAGATCTCAAGTAGTATTCAGTTTTGGCAAAAGCTGCATTCTTTGCATGTGTGTGCATGCCTCCATAGATCTCTCCAGCTTCAACAATCTAACACAATTTCACAAGTTCCATGATGTCAACAAATTACTTGTCTCTAGTCTCTAAATGAGCTTGATCCATTGTGATCCGCATACAAACGAGGGTTATAGTATTTAGTGTACTAATATATAGAGGGTGCTCATTAGGCTTGTGTGTAGGTGTGAAGGAAAATTGTTATCACTAATGAAATTGCTGGATTTGCTAGTCTGAATTTATTTGTTTTAGTTATCTTGAGTGAACTAACAAGTGAAATGTGTAATAGGGTTTATGAGAATTTTAGAGGACCAATGAAAATGGTAGAAAGGAACCCTTATTTGAAATGTTCAACAAAATAAGATTGTGTGTAGACATGATGATTTTATTTTTTCCAAGTCAATGGGATTGTTGGATTTGGTAGTTTAAATTTGTTTTCTTAGTTATCTTGAATGAATTAAGAAACTAATAAAAAAATGTGTAATAGGTTCTTGCACTTTATTTGTGCACTTTGTCTAACCATTATTGTCCAATTATCCATGAACATTTCATCCACATTCGGATTTTTTAAAACTTTTGAATAATTGGTGGCTCCATACAGAACTTCCAAATGCTTATCCTTATATTATCCTTATAATTATATTTGGCTTAAAGGGTTCAAGCAAAATTGGTATCCAACCATAAGGCTCAGAAAATGTCAAAATTTGTTTTTTGGTTAAGGTTTAGGAAGAACTTGTCACTAGATCAATTTTTGACACTTTGCACTTTCCTTGAACTTTGCTACAAGCTTGTATCTCACTCTTCACACTTTGTACTTTCTTTGAGCTTTGTAACAACTAGGTGCTTCACTTTTGGTTTTGTTCCCAACTTTGCAACAGTAGTGTGTTGCAATTTTTCCTTTGAACTTTGGACCTTGTGTTTTTGTTGATTGGTCATTTGTGCTTCAAAGGAGGTTATTTTTTGAATTTTCTAGGTTATTTTTTTGTTATTTTGCTTTGCAATGTCCTTTGCATTCTTGGCAAGGGACATTCAAGAGGGGACTTTTAAATAAACACACATCAAATTCTATTGTGATTTTTTTTCCTATGGGAGCTTGAAGGTTGACTGTAAATGTTAGTTTTATGTGTTTAAGTACAATTTGTGTTTTCAATGGCTAAAAAACAACTTTTATTTTATTGAAAAGGTGGGTGCAAAGTTGATGAAGATGTAAATTAATTATCCACATTCAAATGCCTACTTCTTTAATCTCAAATGTTGAAAGCGTGCACCTTCAATTTGATAACTTCTCACATGTTGCAGTTTTAAAACTTGGAGTTGTAGAAATGAAAGCTATGTTGTAAAAACCTCATTAACAGGGGTCTATTTGTTGGGGTTTCTTTGTTGTCAATGATAATTTGAACATTGATTTGGAAAACTCACAAATGTTATGATGCATCATTTATAGATCCAAGCAAACAACCATGACAATGTTATGATGCAAAGATCTATTCTCTCTAAGGGTTTTTATTAAATACAATAAAACAAATGATGTAACATCGATGAAAACTCATCTAGCATGTGCATACCCTAACTTGTTTGCTTAGAGGAAGTTGTGATTCAATAAAAAGGTGGCAAAGCTTCATCATAATTGGCAACTAAATGAAAATCAAGGGTCAATTTGCTTATGCACCATCACTACATTCTTTGGTGCCACAAACCTTTTTTTAAATGATTGTTCGCAACAATTTTTTTTTTAAATTTGGTATTTTACATTTGCAAGGATTACATGCCCCTCTAACCCACTTGTAAGAACATTTGGTTTTGGAGGTTAGTTCTACACCAATACCCTCATGTTTAGTTTCTTTTTCATTATTCTCTTTTGAAAGAAATGCTTTTTGTCATGGTCATGAAGACATTGGATATGAATGATTTGCCAATTTTTTCATTTGCAACAAAAACATTTTCAATTTTTGATATGTGAATGTCATAAGGTGAATTGCACACATTTGCTATAGTTATCAATTTTATGAATGAAACAAGGGTGCCCAATATGGATCGTGTTGTTGTTGGGCTATTTGAAGTGTATCAAACAATTGAGCTTTCCATGATTGTATAACTCTAATCTCTACTATAAAATTTTGGTTTGTTACATCAATTGATTACATTTGTAAAAGTTAAAAGCAATAATTTGATAATTCTAGTGAAAACTTTGCAATCAATCATTAATTATGAACCTTTGAAACTACTTTGGGTTTATGGTATTTATTTTGGACACATGATGTCTAAAGCTTATCAATATGTTACAAAAGCAAACAAGGTTTATGTTGGCCTAAAACATGTGAATGTTCAAAAAATGCTCAACTTCATATATGGGTAGATGGAAGCTATGGTGGCTCATTTTTGTAACAAAATGGTATTTTTTTCTTAGGTACCTTTTATTTAAATGCATGTGGTGTTAAATATATCCTTAGATCTACTAATTGGGATTGGATCTAGACTAACAATTTCATTATGAAGAGAACTATGTGATTATTTATTGATAAAAATATCATTTATTCAAAGTTGGGACTTTTGAAGTTGAAAAATATGGATTGGTTGTTTAACTAGAACATCAGAAAATGGAAAAAAAATATTGATTTTCATTCCAAATTTGTTATTGGGGCTCAATATATAATGTAATATAAGAGGATAAACTCATACGAGGAATCTTTTTTTTAAGAAACCTTAACCATTTAATAGTTAAGGAATTTTGACTCATTAAAATTTGACCATATTTTCATAAGTGCATATGATTTGCAAATTTTGTTTGTTTTTCAATTTCTTTGTCCTGAAAGCATATTTTTTGAAGTTTTTAAATGGGGCATTATTCTTTTGAACTTTGTGGGTTTTCCTTGTAGGACTTCCAAATTTTAAAAATGACATTAACTATATTAAATACAAGTTTTCACATAGATTTGGAAAGGTTTGTAGGTGATTGAACATGTATTATTCAAATATTAGAATAATAATAATTTAAAAAATAACAAACATGTCCATTTGAATCATTTTAAAGAATCTTGTATGGACTTATAGGGAGTGTAATTTATGCCACTATTGAACCATTATAACATGGATTCACCTTTATAGAAAAAAAAAATTAAGAAAGGGGAGCAAGAGTGGGAAGGATGTGTCATGTCAATTGGATGCACCGTAAAAAACCAAAGATTCCTATGAAAACCATATTCACTATCAAACTCATTATGTTTGAAAAGGCTATGGAATTTTAAAAGTCCATAATTATGTGTTATGGAAAGTAGAAGATCGTGACTTTACAACAAATAATACTTAATGCCCCAAGTGTGGGCTATTGCAAAAACTATCACATCTTATTTGAACCGTGTTGTTTTAGCGTCTATGTTAAATCAATCAAGGGGCCATTGGTTGTTAATAACCATTACACTCTTACAATGAACATGGAAGCTAAGCTAATGTGACTTTTTGGTGAGCTTGAATTTTTTCATCCAATTGAAGCTAAAATCTTCCTTTTGCACATAAATATGTCACAAAAGGTTGTAAAGGTGATAAAACCTTTCCTAAAGTTTTTAAAATATTTTGATGCACAATGGGTTCAAAACATATTTGCCTTCATGTTAGATATAAGTTTCAAGGTTTTGTGTTTTGTGGAAAACTTAGTTGGTACTATGAATGCAATTTGACTAACCTTTGAATATGATGTTAATGTTGTCATTCCTCTTTTGATAATCTATTTTCATTAATTAAACCCTATTGCCAATGCATCTATATGTTCAATAGTTGATATCTTCAATGAAGATCTAAACGAAAATTTGTTTGATGTTAGAGCTTCAATTGAAGAATCTTCACATGCATTGGTTATTGGCCAATTTTTCTTTTAAGAAAATGTTTATTCTCCCATTTGCATGTGTAGATCCACTTGCTTGGTGGCCAATTTCCAAATGTGGGCTTAATTGTCAAACAATTTTTTGGAATCTCAAACTCACAAATAAAAACTAAATAAGAGTTTAGTCTTGTTGGTGTGTTGTTATTTGTAGGTGGTGAACATGGATCAAATTATCACTTATGGCGAAGAATTAGCCTAATGACATGCAATTGAGTTATGTAAGTTGAATTCATATTTAAAGGACTATATGAAAGTGGAATATTCTTTGGGAGAAAAAAATGACTCAAGAAAATAATTTAATATTATAATCATTTGCAAGTTAATGGTGATTAATTGTGTGGGACTAAAATGGGTTGTGTGAGGTGTGGTTGGGCCAAGGAAATGTGTTACAATTGCGGAATGTTCTTCAAAGAACTGGGGTTCAACTCCCTCACAAGATACTTTGTTTTGGATTTTATTTGTGTTATTTTTGCTATTGTATACAAGGTTATATTCTTGTAGACAACAAAAATAAAAAAATTCAACATGCATAACCTTTGTACATATATATCCTTCATGTCTTAAAAATTGAAATTTGGCTTATTCATAACCACAAAAAGAATTTAAAGATTGAATGTGTAACTAATTCTTTAATAAATTGAATTTTTTTTGGATACGAATATGTCCTTGTTTCAAATGTAAATAATATGTTCTAATTAGTATGCACATGTTAATTTACCTTTAAAACATAATAACTTGACAACACTAGTTCAAATTGACGATAATTAAAATACAAAACTAAACATTTCATGAAGTTTCCCCAAAAAAAAAAAACTTTCAATTCAATAACTTTATAGATGTGTTGATTCTTACAATGTTCAATTAACAACACTTAATACCTATTAAACATTCCATGAAGGCCCCCTCCCCCTCCCCAAACCTCCATAAAAAAATGTAATCATAATTCAAAATAACATTTGTCAAACATTCCTAAAAATTTGAGACCAAATGAAAAACTACATTGCTAACCATTTTTCAAAATAAATTATGGGCATCAACTGAAAATTACATTCTTCTGTGGTCCCTCCCCTCATAAACAAAGTCAATAAATATAACCATGTCTTTTTTTAAAATCATGGTTGGATTTTTTTGAGGAAGAAAAAATTTGCATGAATTTTTTATTGTTGGACTTTGTTCTCGGCTATAAATTGTATAGGGGTCAACACCCGACTTTTTTGGCATATAACCCACTAGAAATACAAAGGAAAATTCTATAAAAGTTTTCATTATTGTTTGTCATTTTAATGATTTTGTATTGTACCCATATGTTACAAGTTTTCTATTTTCCAATGGGGTGCAAGCAACCTTTTTTGGCTCCAAATCCCTAGCTTTTTCTTAGGAGATTTTTAGTTATTTTCCTTAATGGTTTCAAAATTGCTTACTGATATCCAACATTTCTTTGTAGAAGTTTGAACTCTTAACCCAAAGTGGGCAAGGGTGATGATTGTGCATTGTGTGTATACAATTGTTCAACACACCTAGCCTTACTAATTTTAATCGCGACGGTTGTTTACTTAAACTACTACACCCTTATCAATGAAGGTTTACATTTAAAACTTTGCCATTTTTTAGCAAAGGACTCCTAACCTTATAAACTTCAAACTTTTTACAAATTCTTTGAAAAGAATTTAAATGAATCATAATCCATTAAAAACTTGCCAAGACCTAGCTCAAGTTAAATTAATCACTTCTGAACTTTGAAACAAGTTATTAGCAATTACATTGCAAGATTAATTTCATCCAATTGTGAATAAGGTGCATTAATTAATTGACAACCTTCACATGAACATGACTCAATGGTTGTCCTTGATTAAATGGGTTAGCATTTATGAACAAAAATCAATTTTGTTTAATTTCAAATTTTGAAAATAATTTATAAGTTTGTTAGTTGTAATTTTGGTTTTTTTTTTAATCAATAAAATCTCTCGTAAGATATTGAACCTAATTTTTCAAAATCTTAAACTTCCCAATTTGCCATTCTTTAGAGGAATGCAAACAAAGTCTAATTGAGAGCTAGGATTGATTACTATCCAAATTCCACACACACACACACCCCCAATATTGGAGATGGTGCATGTACATACTAGTTTTGTACAACCAATCTTAACTAACAATAGAACTCAAATGTACAATCTACATGCTTCCAGGTGCATCTTGTCTAGAAAAAATTGAAACTTGTATCAAGTACAACAATTTAATCCTATGTTACTAGGTAGGTGGGAATCAATCTCCAACTACCTATGAATAATGTTGTGTCCAAGACTCTAGTCCATTTTGGTCTTATGATTACATGATCCATCATCTATCACCTAGAACCCATATGAAGTTTACAACTATCTTGACCAAGTTCAAAGTCCTTATGCATGTGGACTAACACAATGCAACATGTACTTTACATAACATGACAAATGGAATTTGGTTTACAATAAATAATTTGTTAGCATGGAAGACATTGAACCTCAATAGTATTCCAATTGTTTATTGCCAAAGCAATAAATAAATGAAATGAAATGTTAAATTGTAAACCAAACGTCATTAATAGGTGGTTCTTCAACATGTTCAACAACCTATAGGTCTTTTAAGGTGGTCCTTTTCTAATTATTGTATCAAATGCAACACAATTCTCTCAAACCTCCAAAACATGTGAATATTTGGCACCCATGTGGTTTTTAGTGACTAATTGATATGGGATTACATCTATAGCCAAGTTGGCTATAATAGAAAGGTAATAAAGTTATTTTTAAAGTAATCCTTACTTTGAGCCTAACTTTGGCCCTTGCTACACTCCACTCGTCTTCCTTGTTGGGCTATCCAAAAAGTCCACCAAAGTAAGGATGACTCTTCAAAATTAAAAATGAACTCCCAAAAGTAATCACCATAGTTTTTTTTAAAATTTAAAAACTACAATCTACCTAGGTTATGGCCACATAGATTATGGGCCTATCGAGGTAGGGTGTTAACTAGGTTAGGGCCTACCAAAATCCTACCCATCCGTGGGGTACCTGCCTTTGGAGGGTGTTGGTTTGTTAGAGTGGCTAAAAAATGATCAAATATTTTGGTAGTTTTTGTATTTTAGAATTCTCATGGGTTGGTTGGATAATAGCCCAAAAATTTGGAGGGTGTTGGTTTGTTAGAGTGACTAAAAAATGATCAAATATTTTGGTAGTTTTTGTATTCTAGAATTCTCATGGGTTGGTTGGATAATGGCCCAAAAATTTGGAGGGTGTTGGTTTGTTAGAGTGGCTAAAAAATGATCAAGTATTTGGTATTTTTTGTATTTTAGAATTATCATGGGTTGGTTGAATAATGGCCCCAAAATTTGGAGGGCGTTGGTTTGTTAAAGTGGATAAAAAACAATCAAGTATTTGGTAGTTTTTGCATTTTAGAATTCTCATGGGTTGGTTGTATAATGGTCCCAAAATGGAGCCCACAATTGAGAGAGAAGTAGTGTTAGTGGGGTCCACATAACTTGTACCTTCTATAATCATCAATTGGGGGACAACTACATCTATAATTCAATGCTCATACATACAATACTATTGAAATACCATGCATAATTATTCAAATATATTTCATCTTTTGAACTATTGATATATTTGTTATGCTTTAAAATATTTTCAATTCAAATCAACTTTATATTCAATTCAAAATGTTCCTATAGTAATGTTTTCCTCAAAAATTTGCAAAAAGTTACATTGAACAAATTTTTGGGTCATTTTAGCAAACTAACACCTTAGATTACCTACCTACACATGGGCTACCAACCTACCTATCTACCTACCTACGTGCTATCTATGTACCTACTTGCCCACATAGATGAGGTAATTCCTTAAGTAATCCATAGGTATCCTATAACCTAGCTAGGCCCTTGAGGTAGCCCCTTGGTAACACTTTAAATTAATCTCCAGTAGCCCATTATGAAGGCTTTTGATAGCCTCCCAGTTAAAATTATATAGCACCCCTTCCTGCACTATGAATCAACCCTAGGTAATAGCTCACTAAGTAACCCCTAGGCATCCCCTAACTTAGGGAATCCCTAGCTAAACCTTTAGACATGAAAAAATTCATATCATCTTGGGTTGAAGAGGAAATTTGAATTTCCTTTTCCATTATTTTACTTTGGCATGGTCCCATCTTGCATTTTAATTATTGACCTTGGTTTTCGTTTAAGTGAATCCCATGATTAAGTTCTTAGGTTTTATTGTCTTTGCAAAATTGTTATGCTACTTTTATTTCCTTTATTTGAGGAAAGCCAAATAACAATACAATTTACTTTTTTTAGCGATGTTAACAAGATATTATTTCCCCATTGATGGATTAAATTAGGCTTTTGATTTGTATCCATACATCTTTCAATTTGTACTCAAAAAAATTCTTTTTAAAGGCTGGAAATTTTGCTTTTGTTTATTTCCTTATCAACCTCCATATGGTCAGTTTCCACATTGACAAAACAAATAATCATTTTTTTTCAAAAAATGAATTCGTTTTTAAAATTTGAAATTATATTTCTTTCCACCATCTACTATAATATTGTGATATGAGCAGTGAAATTATTCAGAATGTAGCCTATGATAATTATGATGATTTTCAACATGTCAACTCCATATTTTCACAAAATTTCATTTCACTATTACGAGGATTAGTTAATGATGAAACTGACCTTAGGGTAAGGTAGTTAGCAAATTGAAAAACATGCGCATTGAAATGTAATCATCAAGTTTGAACTTGCCCATCCAATGGGGATCAAAATTCTACAATTTACAAATACAAAAATCACAACTCGTAAGTGAATATGGATGACATGGGAAAGCCCGACACATATGAACCCTCTTGCTTCATGGTTTTAGAATAGCCATGACATTTGACAAATTTCAAGGAAATTCCCAACATCCCTTTCTACACATGGCAAGCAATGTTTTGTTGGAGTGCTTGCATCCACATTCATTTATGCCTTTTCTTATTCTAATTCTTCAACCAAGTGACATAAGATCCTTGAGAGAGGAGTTGTTCGTAAATCTATCAAAGATTGCAAATTGCCAAAAACAAACTTGACTAGGAGTAACAACATCATTGAAAGCAATATTGCATGTAGAAATGAATTTGAAAGTCTACTTGGTACACTTCATTCAAGGCAAGAATACATGGTCCTTACATACGTCAACATCAATGAATCTTACATTCATAGGAAAACATGAATTCTTGCTCTACTACCGACAAAGAATTCATCTCTAGATATTTGAGGCCATCGAATGCCTTGAAACCTTTGAAACAAATGTTTGCATTGGGGGGAATCCAACATGACAATTCACCACAACTAACCAGAATGATGAAGAGATGTGTTTTCGATACACTAAAGCTTGCATGTCTCATCACAAAAAAGCAAACATAAAGTTCTATCGAACTGTGAGTGCACCATATAAGCACAAACACATTGTAAGGAAAAACAAGGCACATATACACACCAAATTCAGG
>Ga0209208_10007020_pt1 | contig 15416 bp, 13 predicted proteins | sample S1TSphfallax_3_FD_187694 | JGI IMG/M metagenome (GOLD analysis project Ga0209208, IMG submission 187694) | Host-associated microbial communities from peat moss isolated from Minnesota, USA - S1T2_Fd - Sphagnum fallax MG (SPAdes) (version 2) | ecosystem: Host-associated > Plants > Peat moss >...
GGGGGGGGGGGGGGTTTGTGGGTGGGGTCCAAGTTTTGGTGGGAGTGCTTCGAGTCTGCTGGTTGTAGCTTATGGTTGCATGTTAAGGGGGGAAGAGAGGGGAAAGAGGACAAGAATTTGCTTTGCAAGTGCATGGATTCTGTGGGGGAGAAGATTGAGAGTATTGGGTGAAGTGCATTTGTTTGTTTGTTTGTTTGTTTTCTTTTTAAGGAAGACAAGAGTGGAGGAGAGGGAAGTAGAATTTGTAGAACAGAAGGATTCAAGGTAGATAGGGAGAAAGAGGAGGAGAACTAGAGGTAGGTCAAGAGATGGAGGTTTTGGAGTATAGTAGTAGCTTACTAGGGAAGAGGAATAGGGACTACGAGGTGCAGGTAGCGGCGAAGAAAGGGATAGACAATGCGAAGCGGTTGTTGCAAATTTTATCGCAGCAGCAGCAGCCGCGCTCCTCGCACGGGGACGAGGAGGAGCGTCACTCCGCGGCGGGCATTGCTGTTTCCATGTTCCAGAAAGTGGTGACATTGCTGAGTCGGACGGGTCACGCCAGGTTCAAGAGCTCGCCACAGAACCCGGCGATTGCAGGAGATGATTCCGTGTTCTTCGAGACTGCCAATTTTGCGCAAGATTTGAACCGCAAGGAGACGGAGAGGGAAGCGAACTTTATTGTCGCAGAGGAGCCTGCTGCCGCTGCCGCTACTATTGTCAAGCCACTATGGCAGTACCCACTCTGGCCGGATAGTCATGGCAATGCTGCTGTACCACCACCAAGCTTTCTTCAGCATGCCCGACAAATCCGGCAACAACAGCAGCACCATCTACACTTGCAGCAGCAACAACAAAAGCAGCAACAGCAGCAACTTCACGTTGCAGTAGCACCCATTGGATTTATTCCAACTCGAAGCCTGGAAAACAATTCTGTAAGCTCATCAGGTCCTCCAATATCCACAACCACCAAGTCCGGATTCTCTGCTGTAAGCATGGATGGCAGTGGTGCCACTACCAACAACAACAACAATGTACAGCAGACTTCCTCCTCATTGCCTGCAGCCGGACCACAACCACAACATGCAATCTCGCATACAAGCACGAAGAAGAAGAAGAAATGCTCAGCCACGTCTGAGGAGAACGGTGGTGGCAAGTCCTGTGCCTCAGCAGGCCGCTGTCATTGCTCCAAGCGCAGGTAATTTAGTAATTTCAATTACTCTACCATTAGGGTCATCTTCTCCCCCATTTGTGCTGTGTGGTTTTATTTAAACCCCAAAAATTCTTTCTACCCAGGTATTCGAGATAAAAACTGAGATATAAAAAATTCATTAGCTCTTGGCCTCTAATCGAGAGATTCTGAGACAATGTAAGTAGATTTGACTCTGAAACAATGTAGTTTTTGAACAATGTAAGTAGATGATTTCATTTGGTTTTATATTTTTGAAAAATGTTGTTCACCAGACTGTTTGTTTACTACTGTGAAATGTGAGTTCAGTTTTTTGAGGGAGCTTCATCATGAAACATTTCCTGTTGTGAAATGTGAGATCCTTTTTTTTTGGGGGAACTTCATCATGAAACATTTCCTATTGTGAAATGTAAGTGAGTTCATTTTTGGGCAACTTCATCATGGAAAAATCCCTATTTTAACTGATGCTGGTTTGGACATGCTGCCATAAGGGGGTGGAACCCTTACACAAATGAGTCACTTCTTGTTGGTTATTCTTCTTCTCTATGACGATTTTCTTCTTTTTTTCTTTGGCACAGGAAATTGAGAGTGAAACGGACAATCAAGGTGCCAGCAATTAGCAGCAAGCTTTCGGATATCCCTCCTGATGATTACTCCTGGCGTAAGTATGGTCAAAAGCCTATCAAAGGCTCCCCTCATCCAAGGTGAGCAACCCTAGTATCTGAAATTTTGGAAGATGAAAATTGATCACTTTGATCTATTGCTGATTTGTGCATGTAATCCGCATTTTAAAACCATGTTTTGTGGGCACTAAGTTTAGGGTCAAGTCTTGAACACTGCAGTCATTCTCACTTCAAATGTGTTATTGTGATTTGAGTCTACTCCCAACCATACAGCATTTTAGTGTTGGTAAATTTTCTGTTGCTCAAGATGATGTTAAGAAATTCCTTCAGGTTTGTAATTTTGTGTTCAAGATGGTGTCAAGAAATCCATTAGGGTTGGTAATTTTGTGTTGAAGATGGTGTTGAGAAATCTGTTAGGGTTGATAATTTTACATTTAAGATGGTTGTTGAGAAATCCATTAGGGTTGGTGATTTTGTGTTCAAGATGGTGTCAACAAATCCACTCTTGATTTGACATAATTTGTCAAAGATAAGTGTTTTTTTTCAACCTGGCTCAGTTTGTATCAGAGAATGCATGAACTCTAGTGTTCCTCGAGTTCCTATGTACTTGTCAGTCAAGAAGGAAGGTGTTGCATGGCAGCAGCTTGGAACCATTAGGTATACATATTCATATTGAGCATCATGAGGGAAACTGACAAAAGCTTTGGTCTGTTGCCTCACAGGGGTTACTACAAGTGCAGCAGTGTGAGGAATTGCCCTGCCAGGAAACATGTGGAGCGATCATTGGAGGATTCTTCAATGCTCATTGTCACCTATGAAGGCGAACACAATCATTCTTGTACCCCTTCCACCAGTACTGCCCTAAATGTGCAATCATAACAGTTGACAAAGACTTCCATAATCAAAACTCAACAGGTTACTCCACAAACCCTCTAGAATGTGTTTCAGAGAGATTATGGTGTCTCATGGTCTAACTGCATGAACTAAATCCCTCTCTTCTAACCCACTGGAGACTTGAAATCAGATCAAATCTGGAATCCATTTTGTAACTGTAGACTCAACTCACCACTCCTGACATGGTGCCAACCTGTAGAATTTTTTTAGAATGTTTCCAGAAAATTGCCAAAGTCAAGTCATGGGAGAAAGACTATTCAACAGACCTGTACAGATTATACCTGAGAGAGTACTCAATTTTAGAGACTAAAGATGATGCGATGACACAACTCTCCTTGTAATTTAAACAATGATTTGTGCTCTTGGACACCAGATGAAATCTGTGTTCCACCCATAATGATCACAATGACTGACTGATTCTCTGTAACATCTGTGTGAATTATGAACCAGTGAAGTTGTGTGTGGAAGGATTTACAATTGGAATTCAGAGTCTACTGGTTTGGTCCTACTCAATTGGGTGAGTCTTTCTCTTACATCCAGAAACCTGTGCATGTGTTGTTTTGATGGTCTAAGTGCATCCATATTGATTTCTACTGGTTTGGAATTTTTGAGGCTTAATTAAAACCATTTTAGCACTTAAGATTTTTGTTGAAGGCTTATCATTTACATCAATGAGACACAACAAATGCTCAAATGGTTTTGGGTTGAAAGTGATACACCAAGAATGCCATACCTTTAATCAAAAGCTCAAATTCTGAAAGGGAAAGTGTGTGTAGTGGAACCTTGATTCATTCACTCTCATTGTGGTGCTGATCAATACACTGGCAAAAAAATTCAAATGAGGAAAATTATAATCAGGTCAGTTATAGTTTAGAATTATAATTTAATTTAGTAAAAGTAACAACCTGAGGCAATGCCAGCTTCAATATAACATACTCTACTTTGAGTCATTGCCATTTCAGATTTGGAAGTTAAAGCAATTAGATTAGCACTTAATTAACAAGGTAGCAATTTGAATTTAGTTAGTACACACATCCATTTTTTTCCTCCATTTTCATTTGTGTAGGAATGTTTCATTTTGGAGGTTTTTCATCAATGAAATATACAAATAAGAAAAAGCCACCATCCACCATCCCAACCATACAAGTGCCCAGATTGTTTGAAATCCTTTGAACCTAAAGTAAGTAAGAAGCTCAGTATGATAAAGTTCTAGTCCTCCATGGCCCACTCAGAAAAAGAAGAAAAGTCAATCCACATGTTGCTTCCAATTCTATTGTACCTAGTACCTACCTACCAGGTGCCTTGAACAATGCAATCGTGAACATTTGTGGGATTTGGGTTTGGAAAGCAAAGATTTGCAACAAGAAAAGAGGCCACGCGGCAAGTGATGACGCAAAAGCTAGGAAGTTACTATATAATATATACAATATAATATAATATCATATCATTGTCCACCAATCAAGTGTTTATTGTTCAAAGACTTTTGTGATATTTTTGGTTTTGTGGAGTTGTGGGTGTGATGGAATCTTTGAATTTTTTTTAATGTTTGGGTTCCTAGTTTTGGGTGGTTAGGTGGGTCCCATAGTACTCTTATGGTGTGAGAAATTGGGGGAGGGGGCTGGGTTTTGAGAGCTTTCTTCTCATCTTCTCCCTTACTTTTCACAACAATTTTGTTTTTGGGTACTTTGCTTTCTTTTGAGGAAGACTATTGCTCAGGACTTTAATCAAGTTTGTGATAAAAAAGAAGACACTATAGAATTGTAAGGAGTTGAGTGTTGTTTTGGAATCTTGAGTTTTTGTGTGTTATGGATGATGTTTTGGTGAGTTTTGGTTACCAATTGTGGAGAAGTTTCTTTGGACAAACTTTCATTAGTTTGAACTACAAAAAAAAGAGTGTATGATGTTGGGTCTTTGGATTTGGGCATGAAGAATTTGGTAGTAAGTAAGAAGAAGAAGAAGTTATATGTTTGGAGTTGTTACAAAGGAAAGATTGTTCTTTTGGATCACGTTTGGGTTTTGTCTCCAAATTGTGGAAAAGCTTGCTTCCAAGTGAGGAATTGGGTTTAAAAGCTTTGAAGGAAAAAGGTGGTGGGATCATTGAGCTCTCTACGAGAAAATACTCTTTTTGCTAAGTGTTTTGGGTTCCCCAATTGTGTGAAGCTTCTTCTCAAGCAAAAAAGTTGGGGGTTGTCTTTTGAGTTATGAAGGTGTTTTGTTGGGTTTGTGCTATGGTTTTAAGCTTCCAATTCCAAGGAAAAAATCCTTAGAGTGACCTTCAGATGGCTTTCTTTTAATAGGGTATTGTGAAGGAAAGAAAAATTGCTAAAATGTTCTTGGCTTTTTGAACTTCTAGATTTTGACCAAATTTTGGAGATTTAAAGCCTAGAAATTGGAGTTTGCAGTGGAGTCTTGTTTTTTATCCTTTAGCTTAATTTGCATTTTGGAACTTTGCTTGAGATGAAGAAAGAAAGTTGAATTTTGTATGTTACGGAAATTGTTCAAGTATTGAAGCATTAGGAAGGTTTTGTTGAAACGATGATGCAAGGAAACAAAGAAGGAGACGGACATAGTGCAAAGAGCAACATTGGCGGTAGAGCTATGGGGTCTAAAGGGGAAGTGCAAATGTTGATGTCTCGATCAAAGTTAATGTATGAGAGTATGAGGAAGAGTCAAGTCCTTACTGATTCCATTGTCAACATTCTTGGCTCCTTTGATCGTCGTCTTTCCTCTCTTGAAACTGACATGCGACCCATGCAAGTAAGTATCCCAATTCTAATTCCTTTGTGTGATTTATGATAGTTTTTTCAACTCTATTTTTAAAAATGCATTTTAGCTCAAGAATCAACAACCCAAATAGCTTTTGACATACATTTTTGTGTGAACATAAATAATTTTACCACTTGAAAGAATATTTTAATTCTTCCACAGACATCACTAGGACTTGTAAAATCATTCCAACATAGGAGGATATGTCAAGATCATAGTCCCAAATTCCAATTGTGTTTACATGTTTGACCATATGTGTGCACATAAACAATTATAGAAGTTGAACTGCACTAGAAGCGTTTTTCTTTTTTAAGTAAATGGTAAAATCGCCATGTGTAAAGTTTTTATCAAATGGTCTAGAGATTTGAATAATCTATAGAGAAGCTACGAGTTGATTTTGTATGTTCATGAACTATTTATTTTCTTTTGGAAAAAAATGTAATAATTTACATAATTTTGTGGTTGACTAGAAAGTTTAATAATATGTGCAAACTTTTTGAATAAGAAAATATATTAACAACTTTGAAACATGATTGATTTTGGTTTGTTTCATTTTTGTGATTTTAGATCCAGACACATGCATTCAGAAGAGCTAATCAAAATATCGACCTTGCACTAGAAGCGACAAAGACAATGTTGAACCAATTTGATGTTTCCCACCAGGTAATAATAAAATAATTACCCATACTAGTTTCAAGATCTTTGAATTTAGATTTCTTTAACAAGGAAGTAAATCATCAAATAATTTTAAAGTTACATTTTGAGATACAATGAAAACTCAAGCCACAAAGTGTTGACCAACTTATGGTGAACTACAATTTTTTTGTGGATTTTTGTGAAGATGGAGGATAAGCTATTGGAAGGTCCCAAAGATGACTTGGGTGGCTTTCTTTCAGTTGTTAATCAATTGCATACAAATGTGGAGTTCCTTAAACAAAACCAGAGCTTCAAGGCAACTAGTTTTGCTCTTGACCATGCGAACAGTTTGCTTTCCAAGAGCATGACCCAATTAATTGAAGAATTCAAAAATCTCTTCAATGAGCATAGGTTTGGAAACTTTCAATTTCACCCCCTTCTCAAACCACCCATTTGTTTTATTTTGATTGTGTCAACTAACCCAAAGGTTTGTTCAATTCTAAGCTTGTTTTGTACCACCCAATTTTTCTATAGTTTGATCTATTGGTTATGTTCCAAGAAGAATCGAAAAAGTTCAGGAAATTTAATTATCAATTTTTTTGGTTTGGTAAATTTTTTGTGCAGCAAGCCAGTGGAATCGACATCTCTTATGGAAAATTTATTGAATGAGAACCAACAAGTGGGAAGCCCCCAAAGCCATCATAACTCTGAAGATGTGACATTGCTCACGAGTAGTTCTCACAACAACAATACAAGTGATCACCAAGTTCTTCCAGATTTAATTTTGCCAGATGTAATCCCTCGATTATGCGAAATGGTGCAGTGGTTGGTTGCTGCAGGCCATCAAGAACAGTGTCTCAAGACTTATAGGTAGGTTTAGGGTTATATATATATATATAACCTACCCATTATGTGGATTTTGAATTTCACTATATGTTGTTGGCATGAAAATGAGTGATTTTGTATTTTTTGAAGCATTTCATTGCATGGTTTTGGTATGAATGTAAGGGATGTGCGAGCACCAATATTGGATCAAAGTCTCCAAAATTTGGGTGTCGAAAAGTTAAGCAAGGAAGAGGTTCAAAAAATGCAATGGGAGACATTGGAGGGCAAGATTATAAGTTGGAATCATCACATGCAATTTGTGGTAAATCTCTTCAACCTAAATTGGACCATTGAAAACTAGTAAAAGTCTATGTTCAAAAGTGGTTGTTTCTAAGGTTTTAAAAGAAAATCTTGCATTTTTTTTTAAAGAGGTGAAATTTTTTTTTAATTAATTTTTTTTCTTTTGGAAGGAATATTGTTTTTTTCCTTCACTTGCACAACTATGGAAAATCAAATGAGATCATTGTTTTTTGGAAGTGGGTTTAGGGTTGGGTTAGGGAAATGTATTGAAATAGTAATTTATTTGTGTAGGTGAAATTATTGTTTGTGGCGGAGTACAAGATCTGTGACCAGATATGGTTGGAATTAACTTCCCAGAAGGAGAAATGTTTTTCTGCCATAACCCACTCGAGCATGCACACACTTATAAGTTTTGGGGAAGCCATAACAACATGCAAAAAATCACCCGAAAAGTTGTTTGTTCTCCTTGACATGTATGAAACCATGAGTGATCTTGAACCTCAGGTACATACATACATACTCATATGTATATATCTACTAGCAATGATTACTTGGGTTGTGTTCAAGTTTTTACTTCTCTATTAATCATAATTTAGTTCTTGTGCCTCAATTGTTATAGACTTAATATCCTGGTTGTTTAGTTGGTTCCAACATCTCCAAAAGCTTTGCACCCAAGTGGAGTTATATGTTCTATCTAATACAACGTTTTTTTTTGACAAATTTTCACCACTTGGTGACAAAAAAAAACCCAATGTGATTCATACAAAGGATTTTTTTGAAAAAATTTCACTAAAGTCACTAGATTTTGAGGATTTTTTTTTGAAGTCACCATATTGAAACTATAGGTTTACATAGGTTGCTAAAATATAGTAGCATTCCATAAAATATTTTCTTTCCTCTCTGACCTATAGCCAAATTTGGCTAATTCCTCTTGTGGATGATCACTAATGTGGCTACATCACAAAATTGAAAAAAAAAACTTTGATTTAATAGTTCAATCTCTAGGTATCTCCTTATGTCTTAATGTTGGCATTAGGAATTTCTTTTGTATTTTTTTATAATTATTAATCCTTCTTAGCATTTGTTGTTGGGCAAAACAGATAAAATCATTGTTCCAAGGGGAATCAGGAGCTGAAATACGAGATGCATCTGAGCTTTTACTAGAGCATCTAGCACAAGCCACAAAAGATACTTTTAATGACTTTGCAGATGCAGTCGAGAAAGATGCAATGAAGACAACCGTAGCTGATGGCACTGTCCACCCTCTCACTAGTTATGTTGTCAACTATATCAAGTTCATGGTTGAGTACGTTTTGCAATAATCCCTCCCCTTCTATGTCTTTATCACATTGTTTTTTAATTCTTAAATGTGTACTTGAAACACATGTACAAATTATGCACAATTCAAGTACATAATATTGGAATAGACTGACCATAATTATGTTGATGAATTTCAAGTTCAATGATTAAGTTTCATGTTTCATGCATTTGTTTACAACTAAGTACATAACCAAAACCCTAAATCTTAAACCTTATAACATAATAGCTATAATAGTTTAAGGTTCAAGGTTTGTCAATGCTTGGTGGGTTGAGCAATTCTAAAAGACTAAAATGGGTCTTGAAATTTTTTTATTGTGGGTGTCAATTGATTGCTTCCTTCGCCCCCCCCTCCCCCCAGTTATCAGGACACATTGAACAAGTTGTTTGGGGAAAAAGACATTGGAGATAAAACAACATCACACTTGGCATCTGCGGTCATACGCATTATGTCCATTTTGCAAACCAATTTAGATGGAAAGTCTAAATTATACAAGGACCCTGCACTCACACAATTCTTTCTTATGAACAATATTCACTACATGGTGAAATCTGTGCGACGGTAAGCTCTTATAACTTGAAAAACACCTTCCAAAAGTCTCTTGTTTTATGGTTTATTTCTATGGGGATTAGGAGAGGGCAACCTAAGAAACGTTTTTTAAATTCAATGAATTGGTCCTAACCCCAAACCCTAAACCTTAAAGTAGTAATAGTTTTCTATGTGATAGGTGATGTCAATTTAGTCCCTCCATTCTTTCCCACAACTTTTAAAAATACTGACCAATAGTTTTGTAAAACCAGATTTGGACAAATCTTTTGATTTTGCAATTGTGGAACATCAACTACCAAGTAACAAAATGATGATTTTTTAAAAATGTATGACAGATCGGAAGTCAAAGAAATGTTGGGTGATGATTGGTTGCAACGACATCGGCGAATAGTTCAACAACATGCAACGTTGTACCAACGGATTGCTTGGAACAAGGTTCGCCAATCATGAATTTTCTAGCTAAATAGTTTCAATTTTGTGAATTAAGGAAGTCTCTCAAGGACATGACAAATATGTGGAACTAAACTTTAATTTTGGGACCCAAGAAATGGACGTGATGCTTCATCCATGTTTTCAATACCAATATTGCATGTTTTTTATTGTTTTTTATGGGTTTTATTTAATTTTAAAATACAATACAAATTGTGGCAGGCATTATCATACATAACAGGTTCGGCCTTAATGTCATCTTCAAGTATATCGCTCACTAGTGGTGGGAGTGGCACTGGGTTAATTGGTGGCACGGGTGACAATGGAGGCGTCTCCAAGACTCAACTTAAAGAAAGGTTAGAGTAGAAGGTTGTTTTGTTATCAAGTAGAACCAGATACATTGACATAGTAAAACATACCACAAAAACTATAACATGTGTTTATTTTCATGGTTTTTAATTAATGGTAAATAAATTTAGTATTGAAAATATGTTTATACAGTAATGTTTTTGACCTACTAGTGTGTCATTTGCATAAATTGAAAATGAATTGAATGAGAATAGGGTGTTTTAAAACACATGTTAAAAAGAATTATAAACAATGTTTTGATGATAAACTAAGTTAGTGTTGAAAATGTGTGGTGTATGTATGCAATCATGTCTTTATCCTATCAATGTATCATTTGCATAAATTTGAAATGAATATAACAAATATAAGGTATCCAAAAGTGTATCCAATAATGCAAAATGGATAAAATTTTATATTGAAATGTTCTTTAGGTTTTGTTGACTAGTGTTTAAATGTGCTTATGGCAGGTTAAAAAACTTTAATTCAATACTTGAGGATCTACATCGAACACAAATGCAATGGACAGTCTGGGACACTGATTTACGAGATGCTATGCGGTTACAAGTAGCAGAAGTGTTGTTGCCTGCTTATCGTTCTTTCATCAAGCGCTACAGGTCAATTCATCCACTTTCTTTTCCCATTATAATTTGCTTGAAATGAAAAAAATGATTAATTGCTTTTAATTGTTTATTTTGGGTAGGCAATGTCATTTTGTTTTTTATCTTTATTTCTTTTTGTTTCAATGTGTTTGTTTTATGCTTTTGAAACACAGCTCTGTATTAACTAGCAACACCGGACATTCCAACAAATACATGAAATATTCACCTGAAGACTTGGAGAGTTTGCTTGGTGAATTTTTTGAAGGAAAAATCATCACCGACCATAAAAAAGTTTTTTGAATGGAAGATGACTCAAGAATTTTATTTGAGTAAATTAGGAAATTTAACCTAGTGTGCAGAAAATACCTATATAGAAAGAAATTTCGTAATACTAGTTTGTGTCCATCTGAAGTGTGGTCTTTTAAACCTTTGATCTAGATTGGGTTAGATTTTCTCTTTGGCTTTCTTTCTTCAATCTTCACCCCTTAACCATCATCAAAGGTTTTTAAGGTTGTGTAACAATTTGTGGGTCATATCATTTGGTTCATTAAATGTTGATGTTATAGAGTTGGGCGTTAATGTATTTGCCCACTAATGGACCAAAAGCCTAAAATTATACATGTTTAGTTACAATCAAATCCCATGAGTTAACAAATACTAAAACAATAACATATTTTTTTCTTAATGATTTGATTGTGATCATCGTTATGCATTTTTTAGTAAGAAAAATCAGTGGTGGATCTTTGATGACAATGATTTTTTTTTGGTACATAAACTATTGCATAAAATGATTATTTATTTATTCTCCTTAGTTTTGAATACTCGTATTTTGTTTGAAGAATATTGATGTTTTTGGGCTTTATGTAAGGTTTAATTATACCTTACATTAGCATTTGATGAAATCAACATTGCATTAGATGGATGTTGGTGGGCTAGTGCATGTTGGTGGGAGTGGAAACTTGATTATGGGTTATTGCTATTTATCCCTATAAATTATGATTTTGAGCCCTAATTGTCTTTTGCAAGTAATTGGGTCCTTGATGATGGATGATCCATAAACTTCCAGTACAATTGTTAGGTATTTAATTGAAATGGTTATTGAATTTTGCAATTGCTAGGTAACAATTGCAAAAGTATTAGTCTTTTTTTGTTATTTATTATTCAAACCCAATTCAATGTGAACGGGGTTTCAATTTTTTCATATTTGGGGTTATAAAATGAAATTGATTACAACTACAACAATAAGAATCCAAACGCACAACACAAAATATATATATAAATGTTTGTGCATGTTTTTATGTTATGACATTGTTATTAGGTTAGGTGCCTCCTTATCTTTGTTACTTATTTTTAAGTATAGACCAAAGTTGTATTTGAATGTCTTCTATCCTCATTTCCAAATTTATTGGACATTTCATAATCATTTTTTGGGTGAGTTGGTTCCAAAACCAAACTTAAATAAGCAACATTTTTACAATTATCCTTTTTTTTAATATACCTTACATGATTTTCAGAAGGCAATATATATATCATCTTCATATATAATAAGTTATTGCAATTTGAACCAAATCCAAATGAACAAGCTTTGTACTCAAATTTTAGTCCGCATGCCTTTTTCACACTTGAATTAAAAACCATTTCCTTAGAACAAAATTGGATTGCCTTCAATTAGCTAACAAATGTCAACTTGGATACGAACTTTCCACATGTGTCAAGTATGGACATAAAAAATTCACATTTGCATACCTATAAAGATGATATTATTTTTTCACCTTTCATTTTAAAAACTATCATTTGTTGGGTTGTAGTCTCAAATATAAACCCAAAGCAAAACATTATAGGCCCATTAACAATTTTTAATTTCAATGGGTTGTTATGCAAGTAATCAACTATGAAGTGTAAAGTGTAAACCATCCCTCAGCTTGCAACCAATTTTTTTCACCTATACATATGTCATCTAAAGCTCAACCTTGACTATCATCAATAAACACAATCGTCATGTGTTTGTCAAAGGTTACTAAAAATTTCCTTTATGCCTCTCAAGGTTCATTCCTAATTAAGCACCATTTTTTAAAGGCACTTGGCTTCATGCCAAATTCAAGATGCCTTTTTGAGACCACATTTCAAGGTTGCAATAATCACATCATTAATAATGGCAATGAAAAAAAATGAAACAAATCCTATGTGATTCATTTGTTAAAACCAATTGAACATGAAATTTGCTTCAGCAAATAAGACCTTTTTTTATATTGCACCATACCAAATTTTTACCACATAACACACAAAATTAAGGCAACATAATGAATTTACATCATTTCATATTTGCATAAATTACCATATTTTACCTACATTTTTTTAATGTATTTCTTAATTGCACTTTCACTTCAATATGTATTATTCAAATTTTCCTCCAACAACAATACTAGTTAAATCTTATGGTTGCACTATAATTATTCATTTTGATGATTAATAACATTTAGGGTAATTTCTTCAACAATAAGCATTATTTAAATATGTAGACCCAAGTTGGGGCTTGATTTCCATAAAGCCCATTGCTAAGTGTTTTATTGAGTGTAAAAATGTGATAATCCCAAAACCAACACCAAAAACCTTTTTTTTAATTATTTGAAAATTTCAAAAATTGAGAACCATGGTTATATATAATAATAAAATATTTGATTTTCTAATAACCATGATTATATATTAGAATTGGGTATTTGATATTTTTGATAAACATGGGTATCAATTGATGTCAAGTGGTTTTCATTTTTTCATGGAAATTGTTGGTTCCATTTCTCAAGACCATTTTTTTAAACCTATCAAGTTTTCAAAAGAAAATCCAAGTTTAGAAAACCATCTAAGTTTCAAAACTTTGAAAAGATAAAATTCAACCAATTTCCAATGAAACTAGTTCTCATACATTTTTGAACTAATGTTGTTCAAAAACGATTCTCACAATTCGATTTTCAAAACAATTTCTAATAATTTTTTAATCAAAAATGAAAATGAAAACTACTTACAAATGCATGATGAAAATGCATAAATTCAAGTTTATTTTTCAAATTTCATTCCATTCAAATCCAACTTTAAATTATTCTAAATCTTCTTCTAAACACTTTTATGTTTATAAATTCTACTAGATTGCAAGGAGATTTGCAACCAACTTTTAGGTCAATAGGCTAATTTTTATTAATAAATTTTTTTTTTTCAATTTTTTGTATTTTAAGCGCCATCTCTTAAGGTTGGTGAGTATGCTAGGTAAATAAAAAAATATTTTCAATCTTTATTTGTGATCCAACAACTTTCAATATATATTGAGCAAGAAAACCAATAGTGGGAAATTGGATTCATGATTTTTCCATTCTTGGAGATGACATTTAATCTTCTTGGCACCCACTTAAATATTTTTAAAATCACAACTTTCTATTAATGAGTTCTTTGATCTATTCAATTTGATTGAAAATCAATTTTAAAATATCCAACTTGCAATTTTCATCAATTTTTTGGTTTGTAGATCCAATTTCATAACTTGCCACAAGATGTAAGTGATGATAACATTTCAAAAGCATAGGATGTAAAGATTTTTTATCATACTTTTTTTCCAATTGAAATGCCTTGCTCACTACCAACAAAAGAAAGCATTAAACAAAGTGTCACAACCCCATTTTTGGAAGAGTGTGAGGATGACACTCACAGTCCCGAAATGGGGACTTTGGAGTCCTCCGGGACTCCCGAAACTTCAAAGCTCGATGCTAGGGGTCAAAACACCTCGCCTTGAGGCGTTCTTCATATCATTGGAAAGCTATCAAATTTTACATGTCGAAAATGGCCTCGCATGAACCATTTGGACATCTGCAGCACAAGTTATGGCAAAAAGAAGGGCCGGGAGTCAAACTGGCACTCCCGACCACTAAAAGTCGAGAATCAACCTGACCCCGGTGTGTTCAGGTGAAGTGCAACACACCATTGGAAAGCTCTCAAGGAAAGCTACAAGTTTACTTCAGACCTCATCCCAATCGGAGGTCTAAGAAAAAAATTATGAACTCACAAAGTTCCGGGAGTCCAAATCGGGACAATTTTGGAACTCCTCCTTGGGAGTCCCGGGACAAAAAGCCATTCGGATGTAGGTGCCGCGGAGTAACGTAAAGAATATTATATGGGGGAAGGTGTTATGTTAAATTCACAATTTAATAATCTTTGTGATGCACTCCCAAGTTTTTCATTTTTCGTATCTTCTTAATTAAAAATGAAAGGAAAGAATCAAACACACCACACACCTCTTTATTAATGTTAGAAGCAAGTAAGGACAATTCGAAGGCAATACCGAAATAATCATATCCATTAGTTGGTTTAAAGTTAGTGTAATTTCTACTTTTTCGTTCAACTTAAAACTCATTGTGATGGTAGAGTTTAGGGCATCACTTAATAACCAATGACCTCAAGATTAATTTAAAACACAAGTAGTAACAACTAGAAATAAACAATCAACAATTGTTTGAAAAATATACCAAGAGAAAGAATGTGGAATTTAACCAAAAACACAAACAATAGTTTGCAAGTTATGATATAATAGGACGACCTTTTAAAATAATAAGGCATCTTGGAACAAGATTATTTTGCTTGCAAATTTACAAAATATTCAATAAAATTTTTGTATTTAAAAGAAAGAAAGAGAAAACTACAAATCAATTTATAATTAGAATATAAAAATATATATCTTGAAAATTACCTTGTTTTTATAAGAGAATTTAACTTTCTTGGATGAATCCCAAAATCAATATGAGCCTTTCTCTATTTTTGTCTATTTTTACCATTTTTTTTGGCCAAGTTGGGTGCAATCATAATCCCCCAAGCCAAAAAATGTATTAGATCAAAAAGAAAAACAATCAAAATTGGATAAATGTTTTTATCATTTAAAGCCATGGTAATCATGGCAAGTTGTTTTTTTTTTTTTTTCATTT
>Ga0209208_10007021_pt1 | contig 15415 bp, 11 predicted proteins | sample S1TSphfallax_3_FD_187694 | JGI IMG/M metagenome (GOLD analysis project Ga0209208, IMG submission 187694) | Host-associated microbial communities from peat moss isolated from Minnesota, USA - S1T2_Fd - Sphagnum fallax MG (SPAdes) (version 2) | ecosystem: Host-associated > Plants > Peat moss >...
ATCTACTATATATCTAAGATAGACATAAGTTGGATATTTTAAGTAGCAACATCATGTTCTATTATTGAATTGAACCCAATGCCACTTGTAAGGGTGGCACCATGAATACCATCCACTTGAAAAATTCACTCAATTTCATGCTTGATAAGAAATAAATCACAAAGTATTTTCAATGAATGAAACCTTAGGCAATTTTTGCAATCTCAAATATCACAATCACCTTTATTGAAGAAATAATTGGACATATTTTCAAGCTTGTTCCTATATGGATATGATGCTAAATAATTTCTAACAAGCTTTATCTGAGTGTTAGTGTGATGCCTTGCATCATTGCAAGCCAAATATGTTTGTTGCAAGGTTTGACTAAGATTGGCCTAGTTAAATGCAAAATAAAGCAAAGCACTGCTTTAAATTAGTGTGCAGAAGTGGGCTAATGCTAGCTCTACCCTTGCTCTCTACTGAGAGGTGAGGTTGGTTAGAAAATTTGGTGCGCGATAGTGAAACATGTAGAGGCAATTGAACATGCAGAACAAAGATATTAAAGTTTTAAAATTTTGTCTACCAGAACCTCACAAGGCACGAAAAGGCAAGCCTGCACAGAGCTTGTTATGGGTATTCAGTGTTCTCCCCCATTTGGAGGATAAAAAATTGAAACTTGACATTAGATGGGTAATAGACAATCTGTTGTTCACCAAACCAAAAAGCCAAAGTCCAAGATGCATTACCGCAAGTGTTTTTTGTTGTCTACCAGCAATTGGAAAGGACCACTAGTGTAAGGATCCAACTTTTCAATCTTCCTAGTTAGCTCAACATGATTGTCAACTGTAGTGTGACTCCCAGCTAAATATCACACCTCCTCTTTGGAAGTGCAAAATTATGATCCCCATTGTTGCAAAAGGTGTTATTGGTCCATCCAAGTATTTAGACTACAATACCCATGGTCCCCCCACTATTGAATGTAAAAATGTAGTCCAAAAATGAAGTATTATTATTTTCTTTTTCAGCCCGCAGTTATAGGAGTGGTGATTGAACTTTGCATCAATCTATTGCAAAAACAATTGTATATGTCCATCTACACTAATACACAAATTTTGAAAAAGAGGCACCATGTGTGTGATATTCATTCTTGTGTATTGCATTTTTCTTCATGAATGATTGATGATGAAAATATAAAAACACTTCTAGATGACAGGTAACTTGATTGAGAACTTTTTGTCTACATTGTATGTATTGATTGAAGTGTGGGATTTTAACATGGAAGTATTGGCAAGAAGGATCATAGTGCCATCCCAAATCATCTAAAAATCCAAAGTAGTATTTGACTTCATATTTTGTCACAACCCATGGATTGACACCTTTCATGTACTGCAAATTAAAGTTGAATAATCATCCAATGAAAGTTTGTGGAAGATCTTTTATGCCATGAGGTGGTGTGTGGTTAGAGATAACTGGTTGTGGGCCCACTAATTAACTTGGTTGTGTTTACATAATTTTGAACATCTACATGCCTATTAACATTTGATCACAATTAGCAAACACACTTCAAATTCATGAAATATAACTTAAGAATCATGTGCCAACAAGGTGTTATATTATTGGATGAAGGAAATGATCTCAATCTTACCACCTCTAGCTCTTGTCATAGTTTCTTTTGTTTTCACAATAATGGGTGAAAACCAGTGTTGTGCAGTTATTTGAATTTATTAAGAACCACCAGGTTCTCAGTTTTAACTATTTCAGGATCAGAGAAACTCGGGTTCCCATTCTCTGTAAAAAATAGAATCAAAGAACTACAAGTCCCAGGCATTTGAAAACCCTTAAAGACCAGACAGTTTTCATGAAGTAAACAGTAAAGAACCAATGGTATTTGGGGGCAGTTATTAGAATTTTTTCTGGGGGCAGACACTGTTTTTGTTTTGGCCAAATTTCACCATGGCTTCAACCAATACAAAGGATCTTAAATGATAAAAATGGCCCACATTCATGAGATTTCAAAGGAAAAAAATTCCAAATTGCCAGCTTTTATGATAAGTTTCAATACGTAGCCAAAAATATAGAAGGATTCTCATTTTTTCTACTTTCATATCTAGTATGTACCCAAATCTGAGTAAAGCCCGTTATGGATGATCACCACTTCAGCTACATCACAAAATTGAAAAAGAAAGATGGTATGCCTTCATGCTTCATGAATCCCTAGTTCAGGTCCCCTGTAAAGGGAGCCATTGACAGTGTTCTTCAAAGGGGCTTCAAACAACTCCTGATTCCTCACATTAAGAAAGAAACTAAGTGTTTTAACATACCTGCAACTCCATGATGACAAAATGACCATGCTTTTTGCCTAATTCTTTCCATGCTAGAATTTCCCAATCAATGCCTCAAACCCATGGAAATGAAACAAAGAATTCCATTCTACCCTCTTCTAAATGGCAGATTATTTTCCATGATGATCTGGAGTAAAGCTCCTCTCTTTCCAATTCACTGATTCAAGCAGCCTCTAGCCAATTGCTCTACAGTGCATATTGAATCCCAGTTAGACAGATCATCCCCTTTGCACACAACACATCTTCAATTCCCATACTTCCAACATTTCACCTTTCATGCAGATCAAGATGCTCAAGTATGATCTACTAGATGCATTGAGTTTTAAATCAGACTTTGTTTCACCTCTTGATCTGCAACTTCAAGCAAACTGTGAATGATCCAACCTAATTTTCTTCAGAGAGTCTTCACAAGATCAGCTGGTCAGCATGTTAATTCCTATTGCCAGTGCCACAAAATTGCAGCAACCTATGGTCAGATTGTTCATGGAATCTCAGATCATGGCATTGCAAGCAACACATTGTGGTCACAGAAACCCCTCATGGTCACACACATGAGGGCTCAAGGAAAACAGTAGACTGAGCAGAAAAATCTAATTTCATTAATTTGGCCCTTTCATATCCATTGCAACCTCATTAACATGTGTTCAAGCCTACACAAGTAGCCCAACCAGTGTTGTTCACAGGTGATAAATAACAAGGGTGTAACATCACAGATCCACTAAATCTGTAAGTTATGCAAGTGCACCCATTGCAGACCACAAGACTGGACAATATCTGGAACAACCATAATTGCTTTTTGGAGCTCCATATGTTTCTCAGCTAAATATTGTAATGGGGCTACATAAAAAATGGCAGAATCTGCACAAGTGTGCTACTAATGCCAATATAGAGGGTTCTGCTAACAGAAAATAGGCGAAGTGGCCATAAACTAAAAATCCAAAAGACATCAGCAAAACTGAAGACTCTTCAGCACCCATTTGTTACTGAGCAGAAGAAAGAATATCAGCAGGCCCATTGAGCTTCAGCACACTAAGCAAGTCAGTGTTAACACAGAGATTGTCAGTTCTGCGCAATGTCAGCTGCAACCAACTTTGCAAAGCATGCTACAGCCAAACAAATGTAAAGCTGCTACATTTGCACTAAACAGTTTGCACATGCAAACTTGGTCAACTTTTTTGAGTTGTTTCTTCCTTCCTCTCTGTTTCCTGTCAAATAATTTGGCCATGGTTAGAATGAACCATATTGCAAAAGATTACATCAACCATATTGTAAGCTAGAAAACAGAAAAGTGCTCATGATAGTGTACGTTAGCTAAAATTGTCGGAGCACAACTGGGTACTGCTGAGTGAAGTGAAGAGACAGAAAATGCTGTGCTGTCAATCTGGGATCCTGCAACAAGAAAACATACCTGGTCATGGGCATAGTGCCATGAAATGCCACGAGTGATATTGAACGCCAAATTGGCCCCAAACCAAAGTGTGGCCACCCCCAGTCCTGCTGTCACACCTTTGTACAAAATATCCGCCACTTTTGCCATTCCTAACCCAAACCACATTCCCATCCCAACTCAATTCCCTTAACTCACAATCCATCAATCTCAGCCACTTAGGTTTGGAATATGTATCACTTTCATCACCTTCCACATTCAACTGAAGCTACCAGACCTTCAAGCTTGCATAAAAGCCTTGGTGTACAAAGGTGAAAATCCCCACAGCATCAGACCAGTTGTGGTGTTGTCCACTGACAGATGTGTAAGCATTCCCCTGACCAAGAATGCAAATGTAAAAGTGAAACAGAGTACCCTGCAATGTGTACATGAACATCCACTATCTACACTGTGTGAATAACCTTCCACTATACCACATCTCTACTCTCACAAGGTCAATCAACTCCCTGGAAAAGCCATCTTCAAAAACATTCAGAGTTTGAGACCTGTTTCTCTAATCCCTTGCAGAACCAGGTTAACAAGCATGGCCAACAAGTGCTATATCAGCTACTTGCAGCATGGCATTAAAGCATGATTCTGAAGCTGTGTTTACAAACACTAAGCCATGTCAATGGAATCCAAATGACAAAGAATCATTGTGCACATCTCCATTCAACAGATTCTCACTGGCTAGCTTCACCAAATCAACAAAGAAAAGCCTAACCCAGATCACTATCTTTCGATCTTTGTGTGAGAAAAGATATCTGCCTCCTACTTTCAGTTCTCAAATGTGTGAAGGGTACTTGCACCTCTTGTACCTGTAAACTAAAAAACATTCAAAGAAAGAAGATAGAGTATCTGCAGCTACTGGTTTTAGCAAACCATTTGCAACCATGGGATGACTACAAATGTGCAATAACTACCTCTGGGCAAAACCCTAACCCTATTTCTGCCAAGACGATAAAAAAGAACGTGAAGGAAGCACAAGACTCACAATCCCCATCTGCCCCTACTTAATCAAAGTTGGAAAAACTCAAGAAAGAAATTCAATTATCTTCTGCTGCAGCTGACTTCTGCTCTTTGCTACCTGTTGGTGCAACCGTTGGATCTCAGCAACCTCTATGAACGAGTGCCCAATCTTGCTAAAAACCTCGAGACACACTTTAGCAATTCTCCATATAACATCATAGCAATGTACAAGACCAAGAAACTACCTCACTTTAAGCCTCTACAAGACAAACTCAAACCCTAAGAAAAACCTTTCAAAACCCCAGAAAAACTGACAATGGAAAAAAAAAAGTCAATCTATGCTGGTCTCTCAAACTCAATCTCCCATTCCATACACGCCATTCTTCCTACTCATGGTAGCGCTGCACAAAACAAAACCGGAAGAGAAAGCACAGACAGCACCATTTATATAAGAGAATCAGACACAAGAAAGACGAAAAAGAAAGAAGCCAACAAGAGCAAGAGAGACGAACAAAACCTGTGGCGGCTGAAGAAACTAGTTATAATGGTTTTTGAGAAGTCGGTCCCCAGTCTCCAAAGACAACAGAAAATCAGACAATCTCTCAAGCCAGTCTCGTCCAGAGCGTTACCTACAAGCTGACTGTGTGATAGGTATGTTACAAGCAACGTAAGGAGTCAACATAAGGTGTAAAATCCGTCCCACTCTTAATGCGTAAGAGTAAGAACTCTCCTCCTCTTACGCCTTGTGATGTGATCTGTGTCTGCTTAGGTTCATATCACAACGTGCTTTAGAATGGGTAAAGCTCAAGACTTGCCCAGAATGTAAAGCCCGAACTCAATAGTCCCCTCCACCGCACCCTGAGGCTTTATGCTATACTTCGATTGAGACTTAAACCCTAAAACCCTAATGCATTAGAGACATTTTGTGTAATGTAAGGAACAATGACATTGATGACACTAGGGAGTGACACTAAGCATCTCAAGGATAGTCATGCATCGATATGTCAAAAACTAGGCACATCATGCAAATAAACTCAATCACAACATGATTAGTTGTAATTAGTACAATGGTTCATACATGTACATGAAAATAGAAGGTATTTTTCATATGTTATAAAATAAATGATATATATATTTTTGATATATTTTAAAATATTCTCATAATGAATTATAAACACCTTATTTATATGCCATTCAAAATTAAATGAAAATCATCACTTCCCCCAAAACTACACACACAAGTGCCCCTTGACTTATATGTATTGTGTTCCCATAACCTCATTGACTCAACTACTTATAACAATTCTTGTAATAAACAAAAATAAATTGTGTCTCAAATGTGAAATTTGAAAAAAATAATAAATTCATAATATGTTCTATTGAATTTTTATATTTAAAAAATATTTTACCTCTTGTAAATGGAGTTTAATGTATATGATATATAAAGCAAAGTTGTAATTTATAATATAAAAGAGTGATTTCTAAAATAATGAACATATTTTGATATGATTCGAGTTTTTTGATCATTTTAAAAAACAAAAAGAAATATTCACATTTTAAAATATTAGTATTATTCAACCATGATTAGCATACAATATATGAGATATTGAGACAATTCTAAACATATTAATAACAAGTTGCAAAAAAAATAACTATTGAATTTTGTTTTTGAACAAAACAATTACACAATCCAAGTTGGACTAAAATAATGTTGTTGGCTCCTTGGAGTGTGTTTTATTTTTAACCCTGAGTTAGATCAAGCACAAATTAATTTAACTTTATGGTATTCCATAATCAAGTTTTCAATGTGTTAATTTGACCATTGAATCATCTAGTAAGCATCATGTCATTTTCACATGTTCAAGTTTGATACTTAGAGCATCGCTAGCGGTGCTCAGTATGTGACCCTGAGAAAATACTTTTCACATCCAAGTTTAGTTATGTACTCATTTGCCACCCCACCAATAAAACTAAAACTGGGACAGCAAATAGGTGGGGGACTACTAATAACAAACCACCTGGACCAATCGTTATGATGGGCGAATCAGAAACACTGAGCAGCAGTTAGATCATATTTATTACACTCTTTTTTGCAGGTGCACAGTGGTGCTGAGCCTTTTACCAGCCACGGCAACCTGCACGAATTTGCTGAGCCTAAACCGTTTTTGTGAGTCGAACAGGCATTTGTTGGATTTTCTTCATCCATTTTCACTGAGCAGGATCACATACTGAGCACCGCTGGAGATGCTCTGAGTGGAAGTTGGGCCCCTTGGAGTCAATGTGCAAATTCATTATTTCTTAACAGCATCGGGTATTCATCTTATGTATTTAAATAACGTTGACAATGGTGATATAAGGCATGGGGGGCTCACGTCCCATTATGTTGGTGTGCCTTTCGTTTCCCCTCAAATTACACGTTTGTAGTTCCATTTGGCGCCAGTAGAATTTCCCTTCAATTGGTTTCATGGCAGCAATGCTACTCCATCTGAACAACAAACAGATTGGAAGAGTATGGTCTTAGGAGTGTAAAATTCACTATCAACTATATCCATTCCAATCTTGAGCTTGCTAATCCAACCAATCTTCTATATATTGCTTCTTCAACAAGTTCCAAGCCCTCCTTATCACTGCATCCATCAAGAGCATAAAAATAATATCACTGTCTGCTCTACAAATGAGCATGACTGCTTGTATACCAAGAGTTGTAGGGACAGATTACAAGGATGCCAGAGACCTCTTGGCTGGAGATGTTAGGCACAAAACCACCTTCGCCCTGAACATTGCAGGCATTGATGTTCTATACCATTGAGTTTCACTGTTTAACAATCTGCAAATGCAACTTCTCTACTCCAATTACTACATTATCTCAATCCATAAACAAATCGCAACAAACATTTCAAACTGGAGACAATTTATTGAAAGTAGCTCTGTAGGCAGTGATGAACACATTATTGTAATAGTAGAGACAAGAGAGAATTAAAGCAAAAATGAACGATGATAAGACAAACCCTGCAGGTTTACAATGTGTAAGTGAAGGCAGCAAAGAACCCAAACAATCTTCATGCAAAAACAAAAACAAGTAATCTGATCCACAAGAAAGTGGCCCATAGCATTCATCACACCAGAAAAATACAAGTTTCCAATGCCAAACTTTAATGTCCTGGACAAAGCAAAATAGCAGGAATTACCAATTACACTGTCCTTTGTTGTATCACTCATGGAGATGAACAAGTTGAACAAGTACTCCATCATACCCCTCTCTCAGCTTTTCCGGCTCTGCAGCCTGCCATTGAGACTTCTGGAATGGCATTTGCACCAAGGTTTGCCTATCAAGTCCAGTGAAATCATTACGTGCAGCTTTCTCCAAGATATTGGAGATCCCAGCAATTATGTGTTGTTGATTGCAAAGAAAAGTTGGGCATGGTTCTTGTTCCTGAATCCTCAATCTGGATGCTGCACTGACCTTATTCTTAGTCCCTGTCAAATTCAATGATAAATCTGTCAATCTTAGCTTGCTGCGTCCTGGGTCCATACCCAGCAGCGCTTGTGCAATCTATTCATTGACATTTGCAACTGCCTTCAATACACCACCTTTTCCAAGGTGCGCTTCTCATTACACTTCTCAATGCTCTCTCATTGTCTCTCAGCTCCACAGCTTCATATCTGCCAAGAATACATAACTGTGGACCCTCCTCCCTCCTGAATGTTTCATGGATTTTACTGAGTAAATGGGCTCTCCTTCCCCCTCCTCGCATGTGGTTCACTGCCAAGAATACATAAGCAAAAGAATATTCTATACACAAAACCAGGCTATCAAATAACAAAACAACAGAGACGTTCCAATTTCTTATTCTGAAAACAATGTCATTGATAAGCAGTATCTTATCATCAACAAGGAAGGGTGTCAGACATCCTGAAGCACTAGGGACAGACAGCTGCACAAAACATGTGCTTCGAGGTGTGAAGATCCTTGATATCCACTGTGGAAATCCCACTACTGTCTACCATTTGTCACCCTCTTAGTTTGCGATCATGCCTGCTACCGCCTTCTTCAGTTTATCATCAAATCCACATGAAAAGGAACACAATTCAGTTGCTATAGAACCTAAACTCAGGCTCCACATCCAAGAAGCACACCCTGAATCTGAGAAGTTCCTCAGAATCAGAGGCGCTGGAGCAAATAGTGACTCAGGCACCTTGATTGATTCTCTTGTTGCTAGCTAGCAAAATTTCTTCTTGAGTCTCCAATTTTTATCTGACATTCATTGCATTGGTTGTTTGAGAAGAACAAAAAGAGAGAACTCTCCAAGAATAAGATGCAGATTCAAAGAATTGGAGGATCCACTATAAAGCATTGCTTGACTGTTTTTGGACTCTCGGAAATGGGACTGTGATCTGATAAAATAGCCTTATCAAAGACAACCAGAACAACAGGAGACAGAGAGAGTACACAATGAAGATGACAGGATTGTTACTTTTGCAGAACAGCTTTTGAGGCGCACATAGCATTTAAACTCTTGTGCAGGATGCATTCTGATACAGAAACAGTGGTCAGAGATTGTGTTACCATTTCTAGCGGCATTCGCAATTGCAAGTGCCTTGAAGTATGAAACTTCTATCCTGTTGTGTGAGTAAGTCATTCATCTCTGACAATTCCAGCTCTCTTATTTTGGTGTTTTGTGGACAATTCTCACAACATTGTCAATAGGGAGGAGGAGAATGTGAGAAATCCAACCACAAGTGGATGGAGCTTAATCTTTGCTTTTGCAGACTTACTTATTGATAGCCAACAGCAGGAGCTAGCTTGGAGTGTCGCTATGGTTTGCTTCATAATACCGAGATCAACAAATGTTGTGGTAGATTGTGTTCTCCTATAAGACCAGAAACATTCCAATCGCACTTTTGAGCAGACTCTGAGTAAGAAGACATCTTGATCCCTGTTTCCTGCTGCTCTCTTGCAATCTCTAGATCTTTTGTCCATTCCCCTGATAGTGCTTAGAAAAATGAGGTTTGGGTGTCATATAGCTAATGTGGCAGGTTGAGAAAACATCATCTGCTCATCAATTGCACATGCTCGCTTTGGCCATTGCTCATGGTAGCTAGCACAAGCAATCCCAGCTACCATGTTTTTGTGGAGAACTTTCTCTCTGCAATCACATTGATCTACATCATGCTGACATGTGTGTCCAAATTGTTGTTTCATTATGCAGATGCGAAGGATTGGGAGATTGTGCCAAAAGGAGCAAGCAATCTGTTTCTTCCTGCAGCCTGTTTGATAACCTAACAATTCTGACCAGACCAATACCACTGGGGTCATTTTTATCTCTAATTTTCTATGCAATTTCAGTAGCAAAAGACAGGATATGGCTTGGATTGCAGGCAAAGAAAATTTCCACAGTTGTACGAATTTGAGGATCATAGATGAATTGTGTAATTGTAGAAAATGTAAGAGCCTTTCCTCAGATTGCAGATCCAGTTGGGCTTCACTGTCAATGCCTTGGTTTGTTGAAGGAAAGATACTGTGTCGCATAAGTTCCTCAGGTAAGATTATGTTATCCTTTCCTGACTTCTCATGCAAAGAGTCTTCAGAACAGTCTTGCATGCTGCACAGAGTGAATCCCAGCGTGACTTCTCCATGTATATTGCAGTTGTGCTCAGAAAGCCTCCCACAGTGCACAACTTGAAGATGCAAATGGATCTAAGAGAGAAGTCCACAGCTGGATTCTGGACAGTTGGAATCCATGGCACAAAAGGAAGACCGTGCAAGCCTTTTGTATCAGGTAAATTCACAAATTCTAACCTATTAATTTGGTGGTGTAAATTTGAATGCATTTCCTTGTGTCCACATTCCTTCAATTGCTATTAAAAGAGAATGAAGTCTTCATGACTTGTATATATCTTCAACAATTGTACAAGTAATTCAGATCTTTAGTATATTTATTCATGAACTACAAGTATATATAATAATGTTTGTGGCCAAAGTATCTGTTTAGATAGAAATCCAGGTCACAAAGTGTGCAAGCAAGATTATGGTGTAAATGCCAGTAACACTAATGGCATGTTGACATTAGATTAGATTGTAAAACACACAATTATAGAATTCAAAGTTTACGGTTAACATGAGGACTTTATTTCATTAGTAAAAAAATTGGAGCTTCTGACTTCACATTTTCAGTCCATAAGTTTCAGTGAATCAAATTGGAGGTACCGGTTCCAACTCACTCCCACAATAATACTTTTGTTTGGTTGGATGATATGTACTTTGGGCAAAACATCTTCCATACAATGAATGATTTGTACTGTGAAATAAAAAGGCAACATGACGGTAAGAGATGCTTTGTCACACCTGATTCAGGTCACAGATTTCCAGAACTGGCCAGTGAAGCATCTCATGGACCCATCATGCAGACACAACTGTTTTAGCAAAAACATGAATGTCAACACAGGTAGCCGAAATTGGAAACATGTCTTATGGTCCCTTTCATGGTTGTGTCCAGGGGTAAGAGACTTCGCATCCATATAGGATTTTGGGATACAATTTTGGCTCGAACCTGAGAACCAATTTGTGAGTGAATGGGAGACCAGGGCTACTTTTTCTCTAAAGTCCAATTCATCTTGCATTAAAATTGCCTGGCCATGTTACATTCTTCCCATTTTTCATGATTTTGTTTGCACCTGCTGTGAAGGGTAGAGCCAGCACATAATGAACCATTTGACATCCTTTCAACATTGGTGATTGATAATTTGATGTGGGTGCATGTCGAAATGACTGATTCCAATTGGATTGACCATGCTTAAACAGGTACGTGAAAAACCTATGTTTCATGAATTACTTATGTCAATCATACAAGCTCTTTAATTGTGAATCTTAACAAGCAAATGGTTTTAAGAAGAAAGGCCTTATAATGATGGTTAACTTGGGAGAATTTCTTCTAAAACCACATGACTGCAGATTGGAGGTGATCAAAAAGAGAACATGGAAGTACCATATAGTATTATATAAGCAAAGCAAATATGAAGTTCATGTAACTTTTCTGCATATCGAATCACTCATCACCATATCCATGTTAGGTTAAATCTATTGCCAAATCACATTAATACTCAAATACCATTTCCTGAATTCTCTCTATATCACATCACATCACATCACAATCATGAATAATTATTATTCTCAAGCTGCTGCAGGAGTGAGATACTGCATTGGTTGCATCCCACAAGTAGTAGTAGTAGTAACAGTATGTTGTCAATGAAAGGAGGAGAATTGAAATCGGTCTGCAACTTCAACCATCCAAAGAGGTAGGTATAGGAATACCTGCACATCACAAGCATTCATTGTAAACCCCTCGCAAAAAAACTATGATTGTAAAACAGTGGCACATCTATCTGCTGCAAGTTAGCTCCACAATAGCGAGCGTATATTTCATTTGAAGGGAGGTTCCTAGGCTTGGCAAAGTTCCTCCTAATGTCGAGGCAGGTTCACAGTCATTGATTCCATGTGTTTCTTGTTTGATCCCATCCACTGTTTATACATGTGTCTTGTTTGATCTCATCGACTGATTCTAGACGTCTTGTTTGATCTCGTCGTTTGGCCTCTTTCTTTAACGGGTAGGAACCTCGGACAAGGGCATTGCCAGAATCGGTCCACACTGGGCTATGGTGGTTGAAGTGTGTACTTACCATTACAGAACTGGCCGGGTTGGACATTCAGATTGCACGCAGCAGGTAGATCGAGCACTTCGCGTTCGTCAAATCCATCGGCGGTGCTCGCCGCGAAGCATAGACATTTGGGAGTGAGCATGAGCTCTTCCATCGCCTTGCAGCAACGTGGATCTGGAGGAGGAGCACCAACAGATCCGACACCCTGCTTGCCAGACATTATGGAATCAGAGCAGGGTACTAACTCCAGAAGAGCTGCATTGCACACTACCCCCACGCTCGCTTCAGGGGCAGCTGCATCTATGCTCATGACCGCTTGTGCCAGCTGCAATCACACAGATCGAAGAGTGCTTCAAGTTTCAAGCAACAAACAGTACTGCAGATTTTGATCCACCATCTCCAGGGCATGATCCCTGCTGCAACACCTTCGACAGCCACTTTCATAACACACGGGCACGATAGACTCATTAGGACTAAATATTGAAACTGCAACAACGTCTTGACGTAAGAAAGAGAATCAATCGGAAATCAAGTCATCTGATTGACGCTAAAACGCTCTTCTTCTCAAAAAAAAAAAAAAAAACGAAATTCAAGCCACTTCACAAAGAATCCTTACCATAGCTACCAGAAGAATCGCATAAGCTCCATTCTTCAATTTCATCATCTGATCTTTCCCGCGGCACCCAAAAAAATAAATTCCTTTGAGCTGTAGCAACTGATATTATATGATGTCAATTTAATTACAGAACCTGATCAGCAAGCTCTACCGCTGCTGCAAATCCTTAGCTCTTCTCAAGCAGTAAGTTGTTCTAGTTCCACAGATTTTGTTGTTGTTGTTGTGTAGAGTCAACTGCTGGGAATTGAGAACTAGATAACAAAATGCAACAAGATGAAAGCGCAGAGGAAACAAGAGCAGGAAACTACAACACACAGAAGTCCATGTGTGTAGAAGAAGAAGAAGAAGCAGAAGCAGAAGAAGACACACCTGGAAGCAGAAAAAGCCAAAAACACAAATTAAATTTAAAATTAAAAGTGCTGAAATCGAGTGTTGTTTTTTTTAGATTTTCATTAGCCAGAATTCGACCAAAATTTAAGAATTTTTTTCCAGATTTCTATACATGGTTCAATTAGGTGGCCAAAAAATAAATAGAAGTTTTTTAAAAAACACTTTCCTATTTATCTTGTAGCCAAATTTGGCTAAATCTTCCTGTTAGTTTGCCAGTTTGGCTACATGACAAAATTGACCCCCAAAAATAACATTATTGGTGGAGAGTAGGCAAAATAACAACAGAAAGAAACAAGTGGGATTCATTCCCCGATAACTCTCATGACGTCATTTTGTAACTACCCATACATATTTTGTACAATATAACGGAAACTGGTTAGTTGTGAATAGTGTAAACTTTCCCCATTGTCTCTGGAGGTTTCATTGTCCCTTGCAAGTCCATGTACTAGCAACTCCTTCATGACTTGCTACCAGAGAGTGAACCAGCACCCACCAGCACACCATCCATCCTCTGGATGCTCATTAATGGTTGGCTCAGATGTGAATGAGCATCAACTGTGTTGATATTGGGTTTCAAGATTTGGGACCTAACCCAATATCCCTAAACCCTAAACCCTTTATAACCCATTTTGTAAGCTTTGGGACCTATGTATAGTTACAGAATATAAGTAAGGAAATAGGTGACTACCAAGGTAATTAGATGGTTTATACATAGGTAAGGCTGTTTCTACTGCCTGACTTGTATTGCAGGTTTTTAGTATAGGTAGTTCAATAGGCAACTGAACTAACCACCATGGTTAGTTTGAGAACTAAAACCGAACAGAAAACTGTTTCCTGACCACTTATCATCCATCTTTCATGGTGAACTGCACTGCTGGGTGCTGGTTCACTTGACCCTTGCTGGCATGTTTACGCTCTAGCAAAATCCTTGCGAGTCTCCACAAAAAGGGCAAAAGAAACCCACCCACCTCCTGTTTTTTAAGGTTGGTAGGTGAGCCTGTCACCAGTGCTGTACAACTCCCCTACCAAACTATTAGATCCATGATGGTCTTGAGACTTGAACATGAATCAAGGAATTGGGAGGCCAAAGGGGATCACAATCCTACAATTGGTAGAACTTCAAAGAACCAGAGACATTTGTATGGGTAATGTGCCCTCTAGTTACACTAACAAAAATCTGTATGGCTTTTATATACAAAAGGTGTGCGCTCCAAATGTACTGGTAATTTTCTCCCAGTATGTGACAAACTAGAGAGCAGGCTCTAGACAGCGGATTCTGCTACGTAAGCATTCCTTGGGCAAGCCCCTTCCTTACTACAGCTTTCTCTTTGGTGTTGAAGGCAGGGAACATCCTTGGAACACTGAAGACCTTTCTTTGAGAGGAAGTCTCAAGCAGAGAGACCAAAGCCGCAAAGCCCGACTTCAACATGTATCTCTGTTGGGGAGGCCTTTCTGGGTGTAAAGAATTAGAGAGGATCTTGCTGATGTGATAGTTTTGTCATTGCCAAATTTAAGAGCTGTGGCCTCTTGGTCACGGAATAAGTTGAACTCCAAAGTGATGTTCTCCCATATCTACATGTGGTGACAATTTCTCTTGGAATTTGCTGTAAGGTAACGTAACATCCAAAAAGAAGCACCCCTGAGGTGGACCTGAGGGATGCATGTGTCTGAAACCCCTGCTTCCAGGGACTTAACCAATGTCAAGCTCATTGGCAAGAAATTTTGTATTTTCAATTTGTCTTGTGATACCTGACAGCTCTACATGTGGAGTATGATGGGAAAACTGGGAAAAAAAAACAATGCAAGACATTTCAGAAAGCAATACATCTCTCCTGTGGGTATGTAACTTGTTGAGTAATTTGATAATTACTTAGGTAATTTGTTTAAAGGGGAAAGTTTAGGGATTGGATTTGGTCTTGGTGTCTTGACTTTCACATATTAATGTGGAAGTCATGTGCGCCATGTGGATGTTGTTTTCTTATCATTAATTATGGAATCACATGGGGAACCATGTGATGGATAAGTTTTAGGAAGTTT
>Ga0209208_10007022_pt1 | contig 15414 bp, 15 predicted proteins | sample S1TSphfallax_3_FD_187694 | JGI IMG/M metagenome (GOLD analysis project Ga0209208, IMG submission 187694) | Host-associated microbial communities from peat moss isolated from Minnesota, USA - S1T2_Fd - Sphagnum fallax MG (SPAdes) (version 2) | ecosystem: Host-associated > Plants > Peat moss >...
CATCCTGCGTCTTCTTATGCTTGAAATCTGGATACCTGGCATTCACTTTCTCCGGCCTGCAATCCCACCATTGTGAAGGGTCGGAAAAAAACTCCCTCCAAACTTTTTCTGTGTGGCCTGATGCTGCTTTTCCAACATGTCCACTCCAAGAAGAGACTAGGGCTCTGTGGCCGCAACTCGCTATCAGTCCTGAGCAGCGCCATTCAAGGGTTAGTCGCTGGCGCGTTGCCATCGCCACGAAGAACCGATGAAGGCGACCGAGTTGCGGTTATGCGCCTGTGCCCCAATAGCAGTATCAGCACCGCAAAAAAAACAGCTTCACCCGACTGGTTCGAATTACAGCTCGCCACAACTCCCAATGAGACGAAACAATTGAGAGTAAAGAATGAGACAAATCCAACTGTTAAACAAGGAGGCTTGCCTTACTCGACAAAGTTTGGAAAAAGACAAAGATCTATGTCAATAGTTTTTTATAAATGAAAATTTCAAGCAAATAATTTGGAATGATATTTTAGAAGACAAGTCAAGTTTAGGATGGGAGGTATCTTTTTAAACCTACGTTTCGAGCTTGTGTGACGTAGACAATTGGCAATGGCCCATTTGGAATGAATCTTATAATTGAAGTCATCCAAACAGGACTCGATGTTTTTCAAGACTCGATGTTCATTGTCGTGAAATAAAATAACATTGACATATTTGCTTGCCATATACTTGTCTGCAAATCCAAAAATGGATACAACATAGTTGTGCACTTTTTTGTTCCTTAGGGGATGACATAAGGAGGATCTAACACATGAAGAACTTGAAAATTATTAGGGACCTATCCAATGATGAAATCAACTTGTGTTTTAAAAAAAACAAAGTCTTGACTTAGTCAAACTCATGAAAAATAAAAAGATGATCTTGTTCATGATAGAGAAAAAAAGGCTTGATAGTTGAATATTGTTTTCAAGAATTGAACAAATTTTTTTGTTCACCTCAAAAGATGCAACCTTCTCCATGAAATTTGAGTCAATTTTTTTGGGTTAGGCAAATAATTTAGATACCAGTTAGATTTTTCCAAGTGGGCAGATGACCAATCTTTGAAGAGGTCCTTCTTGTACGTGATGCTTTTGAACTTTGGATCACACCAAAATTTGAAAAAATATAAAAACTTTGAAATGGCATTCCATGGGAGAAGTACGAAGAAGAAATATTTACAAGAATAAATAAATATGATTGATAATGGATTGAACACGGCTTGTAAAGTGTCGCAACCCCACTTTGGGGCTAAGTGTGAGAATGCAATTCACACTCCCAAAAGTGAGAAAATGGAGTCCTCCGAGACTCCTGAAAATTTAGAGCTCAATTTGAGGGGTCAAATCTCCTCACATTTGAGTGTTCTTGGTCTCATTGGAAAGGTCTTGAAGTTTAGATGTCCAAAATGGCCTCGCATGAGCCATTTGGACATCTGCAGCCCAAGTTATGGGCAAAAGAAAGGCTGGGAGTCCCGACCACTAAAAGTCGGGAATTGACCTCTTCCCGACATCCGATTCTAGAGTGCGACATGGCGTTGAAAAGCTCTCAAAGAGAGCTACAACTTTGGTTTAGACCTCGTCTTGATCGGACTCTGCAGTCGGGAGATATGAGTTTCCAAAAGTTCTGGGACTCCAACCTAGGACAGTTTCGAGACTCCAACTTGAGAGTCCCGGGAAAAAGAGCCATTCACATGTGGCTCCCATGGAGTAACGCAAAGAATACTACATGGGGGAAGGTGATGGCTTCCCTCGAGTCCGGGCCGTGGTGAGTCAAGTGTGTCAAAGTGCCGTTGGCTTGTTCCAACACCCAAGGGTGTTCCCGAATGCTAACTAACCCTCTTGTGGTTGGTTTTGGATGCAGATTTCAAGCTTGATAATCTAGTCCCTCTTCCTAGTCTAATCCCGGGACTTCTAGCATGCCCCTCTACCCTCTTTTAATGCTAGAAGTCGGGAGCGACCCTCAAGTCCCAACTTTCTGCAACTCTACATAGTGGACCTCAAGTGGGTTCAACAAGGGACTTAAGAACGCGTCACGTAAAAAATGCCACTATGGCGAAAAAGATTGAAGGAGAATGAAGTGGGTGGAAATGTGAACATCACCCGTAAAATATTTGTTTCACAACTTCCTCGGCCTTGTTTTGGTGCTCCCATGTTTTCTTGTGAAATATCATTATTGTAATCTTGACCTCCTTGTAGAAAGTAATTTGCCAAAGCTCAAGCCTCCAATTGTGTATGTATTCATTGAGAGTACAAATGTCAATTGAATAATTGATGTTGACATGGAAGTCTTACATGACAAAATAAAAAAACTTCATCGTTTGGAATTCCAATTCTATTAATTTAGTGCCAAAAAATGGCCTTGTGAAGCCACTTATCAAAAGTGGCATTTGAGAATCCTTACATGGGAATTTTTTGGGCCTCACGGAGGATCGCAAATTGGTTTCATTGCTTAAGCCAATGGACCTTTGGTTCATTACTAACAGAAATAGAAACCAACATTTGGAGCTTTTCTTAACATTTTTGGTTTTGAATTCATATTGCGGTGCATTTGAACATGGTGCAAGAATTTAATTTCCAAAGTTGGATTGCACATAAATAAGCATTTGTGGAACATAATTATGTGTTCTTTACAATAAACCTCCATAACCTTGGTGTTGAAGGACTCAAGTTGATTTGAATTTCATTCATTGGCATCAATCACATCAACATAATACATTTGGTGAGCAATGTTTATTGCCATCGCATCACACATTGGAAAATACATTGATTTAATATGGCATTTCATCACCTCCATTTGATAAGATTCAATTTGAAGAATTGTGCAAGTTTCGAATTTCACCTTGTACATGTAATAAAAAAACACATCATAGGTTCAAAGCATGGTAAAGTAAACCAGAAAGTTACCTTGCAACATAAATGGAAAATGACCATCAAGTAATCCTTGCTATTGAATTTTTAAATTTTATTTTTTCCTTAATGTTTAATTATATGAAGTTCATTGATTTTGCTACAACTATATTTTTAAACCACATGTATAAAATATGTTTATATATATTCATCAAAATTCAAGCAAATGTCAAAACCTACAAAATAAGTTAAAATTCAAGCACAAGTAGATTAAATATTGGAGTTATTCTAATTTTAAATCAATGGCAAGCCTTTAAAAGTTTCCATTATAAAATCAAAATATATTTAACATCTAATGTAAGAATATGAATGAACACAATATTAACTTGTTGGTTTCATTCTACTTGTTACCTACTTTTATTGTACTAAAGTTTTTCAAATCTTATATTCAACTCATCAAAATTCAATGGAAGCATGGAAGCTTCCATAATGAAACTCTTTAAAGTTTGAATTTATTTTCTTATGTTTATGTTGAAAATTTTCCATATTTAAAATTTGGATTTGGGTGGATGTACTTTTTGGTTCAATTTACCATGCTTGGACTTATGAAGTTATGCCATGTCTTCATTGTATTTGTTTGACATCTTTTATATTGTTGATCAAATATAAGATCCTTGAATTATTGTAAAAGAATCATTCTAATGTTTTAGATCCTCAATAATTCATGCATGCAAGGTGGTGTGACATGACCCAAATTCCACCAACCTACATTACGGAAACATGAAATGTGTCAAACAATGAATATATGCTGGTTGAAGTAATGGGATTAGGTTTTGAAAGAATTGCCTATATGTTCAATTTAGTCATGGCAATGAGGAGTTCCATTAGCCCACTATTAGTGTTGACAACAAAAATGTTGACTCATATGTGCCAATCCTCTTAATAAAGATGAACCCTATCTATGTAAGGCAACTAGGCTTGAAGCATGTGGTTGCCATCCCCTACATAGAACATTTTAGATTATTTACAAAGGTTCATGTCCACTTGGAGAAACTTTTCAAATTTGTCATTCTTTTCAATCCATAAAGCCCTCAAAAGCTCGATAAAGACTCCTCTTGACCTTGCCAATTGTAAGCAAGACAAATAAGACCTTCTCACCTTCCTTGTAGCCCATTTGGAATGTTTGTTCCATCTTCAAGACATCGATTAAAAAAGTTTTGGATTTTTCATTAAATGTGTCAAATGAGTTAGATCAACATGGATTTATTCTTCAAACAAATCTTGATTTTTTCCAACACCTTGGTGGTGTTGATCTTGTTTGTTTTGATTGCCCTCAAATTTGACATCACAAGAAGCCATACCCTACTAAAGTGTGAGAAATAGAAGTCTATAAGCAAAAAGAGGGGTTACATATATGGGACTAGAATGAACAAAAGAAAAGGAAGAGACCACATGATTTCCCTTGGAGTTCTAGTAAACCTTAAACCTGAAAATTTGAAAATTAATGTAGCCAAGTGACGATGAAAAAAATATCATTAGGTAATTGAAAAAAATTCAAATGGAATAAAACGGTTTTTCAAAGGAAATTGATGTGACAATAGTTTAATGGTTGACCCAAGATGAAGGGTAGGAATGAACATGCAAAACATTTTTATTTAGGAAGATGTCCTAAACATAATTGAAAAGATTGAATTATAACAAGAAATTGAATATACAATTAGTAATATCATATTTATTTTATTCAAAATTTCAAAATATTGCAATGTTGCTTAATCTGCCATGATTGTTGGGGGGGCTTGGCATGGGTTCTTTTCTCACCCAATTGACCTCCCATTAATACATGTCAACCCATGGCCAATTTTCATAAAATTCAATTGAAATTTATGTGACACTTTTCTGATGGTTGACACCTATTGAAAGGTGAATGAACATCAAAAGCCCTCTTGATTTAAATAATTAAATCAAACAAAGTTGTCCATAGGAAGGAATTTCATCAAGATATTGAACATACAACTAGTAATATGAATGTTGCCATGAGAGTTGGAAAGACTTAAGATTAGTTCCCACGCAATTGGCCCCATTGTGGTTTATCAACTCAACTATAATTGCATAGAACAAATACCCATGGTTGATTTGGTTGAAATTCAAAAGAAATCTATGTAGCGTTTATGTAATGGTTTGTGTCAAGGGTAGAAAATTGTCTTATGTTGGTTAAACACCATGGATGTTAAGAGACGGTAGTATCATCATTGGATGGTAGTTACTGTCAAATGGCAAAACAATCATATGAGAATTATATAATGAAAGTGTTTTTTGATGGTAATACCATTAATATAATGAACTATATTCATGGGGTAAAATAATCAAAAGTTATTTTTGGGAAGAACTTTAATCAAAATAATATTAATTACTATAAATAATATATATCCTAATCTAATTTATTTAGAAAGGTATCATAGTAACAATTTAATAATTATTTAATCACTAGTGATAAATATCATACTTACCATCTTCTATTTATTAGGGGGTGAAACCATTTAGGTTAATTAGTCCAAGTGGATAAGGAATGAATGGATTTTCCTTAACTAAAATGTGTGGAAGGATTAAGATGAAAAGATCTAGGAGGATAATGATTCAACTTTTGTGTGGTGAACATTTTTATTGGGTTTTTTATTTTTATTTTTGAGAGGAGTGAATAATTTCATTTGAAAAATAAATCATTAATTTTCATTTTTATAAGGCATTAAACATTAGATCACTAGGAAGATGCTTGTGTGTGACACTCTTGTGTGAAAGAGAAGGTGAATAACATGGGAGAAAGTTGTATTTGTCCTCATGTAATGAAGAGTGGTTGAAACTTGTATATATTTTAATGTTTTGTGTGTGTGTGTGTGTGTGTGTGTGTTTTATTTAAAATGTGATAAAGGAAAGGAAACTAGTTCATATTAAGTTTATATAGAGCTTTGTTACTGTTATGTATTAATTATTATTTTCTTTTATAAAACTAGAATATTATCTATTTTCTGTTCTAATTTTGGAATAGAAATTCACTATAGGACAATAATTACCACTGGAAGGTAATAAGGAAATAACTATTGGATTTAAGGTTTGTAGAAGGTAGGGAGTTGCTATAGATGGTAGTTAATAATTACAAAGGGTATGTAGGTGTTGCAAATAATAGGCAACAATTACAAAGGGTCTGTAGGTGCTGTAGATGATAGGCAACATCTATAAAAGGTTTATAAATTGTAAGGAGTAATTACATGAGGCATTTTGGTTATTCTTTCAATTTTGTATAAAACAATACTTGGAACATGATGATAGTTACTATAGGATGGTAAGTGTTACAAAACAATACACAAACATATTACAAAATGTGGTTGCAATTCACTAATCCCTGTTCATTAGAGTAGTGGGTTCACTATTTTCCAACTAATCTTCGTTTATTAAAACAAATGAATTCAATCAAAATTTAGTGAAATCACTTGGTGTACAAGGACACATTTTCTTGTAGTGTATAAAACATGCCTTACCTTCATGTGTTTTCATGTTGTTTTGTTTACTTGGAAACCTTTTCCTTAATAGTTTTGAGGTTATTAGACCCGCGATTTATAATCGACACCAATTGAAAAGGGAGAAAGTTTCTAAAAGATTTTTGAAATAAAGAATCGAAACCCAACATAATTGGTTAGGATGGAATTGGAGTAAGAAATTGAACATATAAGTAATAATATTATTTTTTAATAATTAATTATTTCAAGTTATTTCAATGTTACATAATTTGCCATGACTATTGGGAGGACTTGGGATTTTTTCTAACCCATTTGGCCACCCATTGAAGATTATTAACACAACAACAATTGCATACATGAAACACCCATGGTTGATTTGGTTGAAACTCAAAATATATCCATGTGGCACTTTATTTAATGGTTGACATTAATTGAGGGGGGGGGGGAGAAAGTTTTTAAAAAAAATTGGCATAAAGAATTAAACCCCAACATCATTGGTTACAATGAAATTATAACAAGAAATTGAACATACAACTAGTAATATGAACTTTAAATAATTAATTATTCCACCAAAAGGAAATCTAGTCATTGATGTGCAACCAAGAAGTCAATGACTAGATGTCCCAAACAACTATATAATTGACTATAATCATCGGATATTATTTCAAATCCTATGTGGAAAAAATTGTAATCATATATTAATGGTGCATTTGATTAATGAATGATGATGTGATAACATGAAAGATGACATTATTTTTTCATTGTAAGTTTTCATCCATATGGCATCCATGCTTGATGAAAAAGTTCAATGTGGATGTCCAAAATATCATTTGAAAATGTGATTAAGATAAAGTCATTTCAAAATTGACTAAAAATTGATTATACAAATGACATAAACAATGTGATAATATAATTATTTTACAATGATTAAAAAATGACTATTAATCATTTAGTATGAATATAAATGGACATAACAAACTACTGCACATAGGGAATTGATTTCAATTAATATCATATATAATTAATATAAGAATTTTTATTAAAAATTAAAAATTATATTTCATATATGATCCATTTAAAAATATTTTATGTGAATAAATTAAATATCATACATTTAAATAAATTTTAATGATAAAAATATGATATATTATAAATAAAATTTCATATATATATACTATATGTATAATAAAAAGTTAATTTATTTTACGTGTTTCAAAAAAATTCATGAAAATAGGATTATATTAAAGTACATGTGTAAAAATCAATAAAATTTATAATTAAAAAAAAGTATTTTAAAGTATAAATATATATATCATACTTAATATGATTTATATTTATTTATGATTAATTTATAAACATTCTATGTGGATAAATTATATGGATTCATATTTGTAAAATACAATTTATTACTAAATTATGATATATTAGAAGCAAAATTGACATAATACAAATTCTTAAATCAAATGAAGGTTTAAAGCCAATTTGGTTGAAACTTAAAAGTCCTCCATGTGGCATTTGTTTAATGGTGGGCACTGATTGAGGAGGGAAGATTTTATTATTATTCTTATTTTGACACAACAAATTAAACCTGATTTTCTTTGGATAGGATGGAATGGGATCCAAAATTTGAATAGACAAGTATGGATATGTAGTTTTAATAATTCAATATTTGACAAACTTGCATTGCTATATAATAGCCCTTGAGCCAGCCTGTGTAAATTAGGCATCCGCCTTAATGACCTAAATCAGATTAATTTAGTTGCACTAGAGAAGATTAGTTTAGGCGATAGGTTGGGTAGGCAGAATGGGCGCTTTAATGAAGGAATTGTTGAATGAAGAAATATTGTTTTGATTGTGGAACACCTTACAATCTGAAATCCGATAATGCCTTGGGATATCCATCCTTTTCCCAATGCAAAACAAAAAAATCTGATTCAACCGTGCTTGTTCCAAGGAATAACATCATGACAATTTTACAATAGTCCATCAAATTGGGGAACCGAACGCCAAGTAAACTCCATCCATCCTTAAAACTGGATTTGCCAGACAACACATTGATACCCTGCTTCAACACTAGTTCGAATTGGTACGCATGAACGAGAGCCTTGTGTTCGTCAACGATAATATCGATTTGATCGGCTGAATAGTGATGTTCCAAACGAAATGCGTGTTGCCAAATCTTGCAAATATATCAGGCGGCAACAAACTTGATTAACTCATGTGGTAGAACTGGTGGCAGTGAGGTACGATCGGCAAATAGATTATTATCGTGATCACGATGGACACAGATTGAATTGATTCGATCACATGCCATGACATAAACAAGGCCAATATTTCGGTGTAAGTTGTTTTGGTCAACATCATCTGCTTCTTCAATCAATGCATCCATCCAAGTAGCTAGACGACTCAAAAACTCTTAGACACTAGATATAGAGACGACATAGAAACCGTTAATGACATGGGTTGATGTGTCCAGATTCCTAATCGATTCAATAGTGAGCAGACTAGTCACTCCAAAGTTGTCGATAAAAGAGGCAACAAGATCATTCAATGTTGCTTGTTATTTTTCCAATAATGTCATTAATCCCTGGATCGAATGAAAGGCGATAGCAGTGCGATTCGTGATATGTTGCATCGCAAGCAAAGAAGCCCACCAGAGACGAGGTGGGGTAGATGATGGCTACTTCGACTTGATAAACGCAAGTAATTCAGGATGATGAATCTTAAACCATTTTAGTAACCTTCTCAGTTGATAGCCATCGGTTGACAATGTGGGGGCACATTGTGTTCATATTTGCGATTAACTTTTATTGGCGGGTTATATGAATGATGAAACTGGTCATGATAGTGAATAAACGTTCTTTCACAACATCGTTCATAATGTGTTCCATGACAAGGTCTAATTGATGCGTTCCAAACCAAATATGAATTAAAGGGCAATCATCATGCATGGCAACGTCCAGTCGAATGACAATGCTAGTAATGTGGCCGATCATATTACGCACCCCATCAGATGCCAAACCAATAAGACAAACCATCCAATTAGGGCACAACGTGGTTAAAAACTTATTGACCATGTTGAACATAATTTCGTTGGTATGGCGATCGAACATTGGAAGCGCGCACCCATGAAGGTTGATAATGGTGTTATGCTCCTCAATGAAAACATAGAAGTGCAAATCAAAATACGATGTGCTTTGATGAGTAGTAGAATCGAACACTATTGAAAAACCCCAAGAGCGTCGTAGAACATTAGCAATATGTTGCAGATTGATAACACAGACAACCCAGATGAATTTGTTGACATCTTGGCGAGAACAAGTGCGCAAACAAGGGTCACCCAAGACATCGTAGGTGCAACCGATAATGTTCGAAGCCATTTGAAAGGAAGCCTCGCAAGATACGTAATGAGCAACCAAACCGAACAGTGTGGTCTTTATCTTCAGGGTCGTCACCCAATAGGAGAATTATGCTTCATCATTAACGTCATCATCTGTCTTAGATTGAATTCGTTTGAACAACGCTAGTGCTCATGATTTCGCAGTTGTAACAACCTTCAAACGTAGACACATTACAACATTAAACTCAACTTCTCTACCAAAAACATGATCTTCCACATCATCATCATCATCGTTGTCAAAATTTTCTACAGGGTCGAATAACATGTCGCCAAAAATGGTATCGACAATGTTCTTGTTGATATTGAAAACAATTTGGCATTCGGCACCCAATGATGAAGATGGGAAATGCACTTTGATGGAATTCTTGAAAGCAATGGGAACGTCGACGAAAAATTGATCACAATCATTGTCGGATTTAATGGTTGCATATTGTGCCCATTGAGTTGGGTGATGGGTGCGCATATGATTTTCAATGTTGTTGTAACGAAATGGGGTCAACCATCCTTGTACAGTAGTGGTTGGCTTTCGTTTGGATCCAACCTTCTCTTCCTGACCAAAGGCGATACAAAAACGACATTGGAGCACCTTCGAAGTCTTGGGATCACAAGATGCCACCTTAAGCCCATACCGGGCATCATTAGCCTTCACATATGTCGAAGAACGAGATGACATGACGATATCTGGTAGCAATCAAGCACAAGATGAGCTTACAACGACTACACACACATACAATAAATGCCTTAATTTAGGCACAACAACATGCACACATTTAGGTAATTTTGGCGACACGGCCTCCAATCGCCTAATTACACATGCATGCCCATGAATGTTGGGAAGACTTGGGATTCTTTCTCACCCAATTGGCCCCCTAATCATGCCTTTCAACACAAGCATAAAAAAGAACTTGATTAAGAAATTGAGAAAGAACTTAATAATATAAAATTTTAATAATCAATTGTATCAAAATATTGGCCATGAATATTGGGAGGACTTGAGATTTATTCTCACCCAATTGGCCCCCCATTAATGCTTATAAACACAATAACAATTGCATACAAGTAGTTGTGGCTCATTGAACATTTAAAATTTTTTTACATAGAAAATCAATCCAAGCAGAATTGGAAAAGAAATAATTGGAACAAGAAATTAAGCAAATAAAATGAGAATATGATTTTTTCATATGTTCATGAATTCATGAATTCCATGGCATGAGATTCAATATGTGAACTTTCTCACCTGTTCCATTGCCAACTTCATTAGTTTTGTCCATCTTGGCTAAAAAACCTTTAAATTTGTGCCTTCCCCAATAAATTCATCTTCCATCTTCATCTTCAGTTCCTCTTTTGTGTAGCCCAAGACCCTTGAAGTTGTGGTAAACTCCTCTTTTCAAATTCTTCCTATAATGCCCACCAAAAAGGTTGTTCAATTTTTGTTCCTCTCAACATAAGTTTATTAAATCTAATAGACCATTTGTAGAATCCTTCCATCTTCTTCATACACACTAAGTTTTGATTCTCTCCTAAGGGTTTCAAATCCAAGCTCTTGCGACACTTGTTGTCCACTTAAAAACCACATAAGTAAGATAAACTCTTTGAAAATGGAACCAAGAAGAAACACTTCCTTGAAAAGACAATACACTCCTCCAAAAAAATTTCTTGGGAGGTTCATTTTTTCATAAAGGCCACAAAGGAGAGAAAAACCTCCCAAGTTTCCTTGGGTGATTTCAATTCCTCTTAGAGCCCATGAAAGCAAAAAGAACCCCCCAAACTTCTTCATGGGGGGCGCCGGGGGGGGGGAGGGGGTGTTCGGCTCCTCTTGGAAGCCACTAAAGCAAAAAACCTCCTCCCCAGCTTCCTTGGGGGGTTTGGTTCCTCTTGGGGAAAAACATAAAAATAAAAAATCTAAACCAAATGAAAAATATTCCTAACCATGCATTTTTTTCTCTTCATTAGAATTAAAAAATTGCATGAACATTGAGTACAATTGCCTCATGCCTACTTTGAAAATAACTTATTAATCCTTTTTTTTTTACTTGTTTTCGAACTTCTACAATAGTTTGCAATTTTCATGTATCTACCATAGTTTTTTTTCACCTCCATGACATTTAATTTTTATTTTGATGGAATATTGGTAGTTCATTCATTTTACATTTGGGATGTCATTTATTGCATTCATAAATAAAACCTCATGCAATTCATTTTTTTCCCCTTCCTTGTCACATCAATCATGCACTAATAAAAAAACCATATTAATTATGTTCACCAAAGTGGCGAAATCCTACAACTTCATGGACCAATAGTTCCCCAATTTTCATTTAATATTTTCATCATCAACATGCATTTTTTTCAATATATCTAACACTTCCCTCAACCTCCTTTTTATGTTTTTTCCATAATTGTCATTTTTTGGTATACTTGTTTAAAACAAATTGCATTGAAAAGCTTGAACAATATTCATAGGTCAATCATTTTTTATTTGGCACAATGCAATATAATATTATCAAAATGTCCAAGATTCATTCTATGTAAATTATGTTGACGTGCACACCTTTACATGGATACTATTCTTGTACAAGTACCAATCAATATTGACAACAACTTTTGATTACACATGGCTAGATAAGACGTTCCAAGTAACATGATGAATTTTTTTTGAACACTAATATGTTGTTCTACCTCCTTTCGACAATTTGTAACATTAACCTATAGCATGTCAATTAATAACATATAGTTAGTTACTTAATTATTAATTAGTTGATAAATCATTTTTAATAGGTAGTTATACTTAATAACCAATAACTAATTAATTAGTGAATATTAATAACCATTAAATACTAGTTAATGTTATTATTAGAGCTAATATAAGTAGGAAGGAATAATAAATGTATAGTAGGTAGGTTGGTAAATGGATAGGCGGTTGGTTAATTAATTAATTAGGCAAGCTAACTTAAATAACTTAGGTAAATATTAAGTCTAGGTTAAGTACTTTGCTAGGTTAAATGTAGCTAGGTAGGTAAGTAGGTAGATTAGGCTAATGTGTAGATAGGTAGTTAATTAAATTAAGTACATATGCTAAGTAGATACATATAAGCCATGCTAGGTCAAACAAAGTTAAATATATAATTAGCTTCCTAGTTACCTAGGTAGATAAGTAGGTAGTTAATCTAGGCTAGCAGGTAAGTTATGGTAGATTAGGCACTAATTAGTTAGTAAATTAATTAATAAGTAGTTAGTGGTTGCTAATAGTTGTGACTAGGTTGCAACTAAAATGTTTATTCCATATCTTTTATCTTTGTTTTCAACTTTGCAAACTATATAAATAATGCACAAAAAACATTAAAAATACAAAAAAATTTGGGATGAACCAATCAAAGAGGCTTGACCCTAAAGGTTAAACCCAAATAAAAAGGATTATTCTAAAGAAATTAAAAACCCAACCTACCTCATAGCCTAGGCCAATTTCCCTACCTACCTAGCCTATGCCTATGTACCTACCTACCTAGGTGGGTTAGTCCTAAGTAGCCTAGGCCTACCTGATCTTAGGTAACCTATGCCTACCTACTTACCTAGGTTAGGTAGGACTAAGTAATTTAGGCTTGCCTACCTACCTACCTACTTGGGTTGAATCTAAACCTTTGAAATCAAGGGATGAATGTAATGGCGACTAATGGTTGGATGGAAAAATGAAACTTTAACCTTAAAACCCAATTTCGAGTAAAATATTGACATGTGACAATTTCTAAATGATTGTTACACATGTCAAAGATCTAACCCTCAACATGGATGAACAATTAAAATTCAATTACATCTTTGATTCAATAGGCCCTAAAGCCTAAATGTGCCACGTGTCATAATATGATTTGCTTTAAAATTTTGATTTAATTTTCAAGGGGAGACCATTTTAATTCAATGTTAGTTGCAAATCATCAAGGTATTATACATGTCAAACATGGATGAGTATATATTTGATGATTGGTCAATTCATTCAAGTTTAAAACTATTGTCTTGTGCAACTTTTCTAACACAAGTAAACTCATTTTAGTTGTAATTGCACTTTGCAATTGAAAAATAGTTGCAAATGGTACTTGTTGTTTTGCATTTTATTTTCTAATGTGCTTACTTACCTAGCCTAGCTTTCTTATGCACATACCTATTCAACTACCAATGCCTACTTACCTACCTATTTAGCATGAACAACTTAGTGGCCTACATATGTAACTATCTAGCTCCGTATGTACCTTCTTACCTTCAACCTATGCACTTGCCTACTTATAACATATTCATAAATAAGCTTCTTAACCTAGAGGCACCCATAGCTTACTTGACTCAACCTAGCCTAGGTCAACCTAACATAACCTACCTACCTACCCTTCTAATTATTTTTCTATAATTACAACTACATAGCCTAACTACCTACCTACTCATGTGCCCACCTATGTTTGAATGAACTACTTACATGCCTACCCATAACAAGGTAGTTGGCTAGCTAGCTAGTTAGTTAAACTAGGTCCATAGGTATGTATGTACATGGAGGTGCATATTATAAATCAGCACATATGTATGGATGTACACTAATTACCTAGGTAGGTTGGTAGTTGTTATTTGCTTGGTTGATTAGTTGTAGGCAAAATAGGTACATGTAGGTAGGCAAGTAGGTGGGTCCAAGCATAGTCAAGTAGACTCATGATTATACCTTTGTGGAATTGAATGACAAGTAGTAGAAAACGTATCACAAAATTGTGAAAGATGTAATTTCGTTAAACTTAAAAATTGAAATCAATATTTTTTGCTCCAACATATATAATAATGTTTTAAAAAACATTAATTCAATAGTCATTCAAGTGGGTTATTATGAAATGCAAGAAGGCTTAGATCCTACTTTTATAATGTGATTTTTTATGAAAGTAGGTGCAAGTAGATTAAAATAATTAATTTTAAAAAACTAATAGACATTAAATATATACCATAGACTTTTGAAAACATGCAATTTGCAAGTTAGTCATTTTATTTTTGAAATGGAAGTAGCTTTTAACATGAGTTTTACATATGTACATTCAAATATACTTTTACGTGGTCATCATTCATCAAACTTTGGGTTCAATTTCTTATGTAGTTATTTGATAAATAAGCTAGATGTTAGACATAACCAGTCATAATATAGTTGGTTGTTTTTGCTTAAACTTTAGTTGGTTTTCTTATCATTGCTCTCTCCAACACTCGTGCTTGAACATGCAAATCTTGGACATTTACTAGCATGCCTTTATTTGCAAGCATACTATTTGGCACACTTGGTCCATGCTCACTATCATTATTGTCTTCCTGGGCATTTGCAGGTCGGTAGGAAATGGGTGGTGGGATTCATATTTTACACAACTTGAGAAGCAGGTGCAATGCATGACTTGATGTTGTTACCGAGAGTTCTTGTATTTACATGTATTTTCCTCCAAGACAAAGTCATCATGGTTGCACAAAAATGTGAATGCAAAAGGTCAAATTCAGCACCAATTTCTTGCAATGTGTATTTTCTTTTGCATGCTCAAGGTGCACATTGAGGGTGGGTTAAGTAGATTCCTACAAGATAGATCTTAAACCCCAATCTGTTGGATAGTTGTTGTCACTCCATTTGAAAATTCGGAAA
>Ga0209208_10007024_pt1 | contig 15411 bp, 25 predicted proteins | sample S1TSphfallax_3_FD_187694 | JGI IMG/M metagenome (GOLD analysis project Ga0209208, IMG submission 187694) | Host-associated microbial communities from peat moss isolated from Minnesota, USA - S1T2_Fd - Sphagnum fallax MG (SPAdes) (version 2) | ecosystem: Host-associated > Plants > Peat moss >...
AAAAAAAAAAAAAAAACCCAGCCCCCCTTCCCTCGACCCCTCCGACCCTCGCCCCCCACAACCCCCATCCTAAAAATTATTATTATAAAAAAATTATTAAATAAATAAATAAGAAAAAAAAAAGAGAGAGAGAGAGGGTAGGGGGTCTTTATTTGGAGAGCTGGTTTCGTTCGTTCCTTTTGCTCGCACGCGCTCGCGCGCTCGTCCCGTCCGTTGGTGGCTTCTTGCGGACACAGAGACAGAAGAGAAAAAAAGAAAGAGAGGAAATCGCAAAGGATTTGCGCGGTAGAGCCACTTTCCCCCCCTGGGCGGGCGCTTTGTTTTTGTTTTGTGTTTTTTTTTTTTTTTTGTTTTTTTTTTTTTTTTTTTTGGTTGTTGGTTGGGGTGCTTGCGCACTGTTAGTTGTTGTAGTTGTTGTTGTTGATGGTCGTTGTTGCTGTTGCTGGTCAGAGGAGTCTTTCATGCTTTTTCTTGTATCTATCTGTCTGTCTGTCTCTCTGTCTGTCTTACCTTACCTTACCTTACCCTCTGTGTTTTGTGTCTGTCGTCAATCACACACTTTGCAGCAACATCAACAGCAGCTCCTCTCCCTCTCTTCTGCCCCTCTCTTCTGAGCTCTTTCTCTCTCTCTTTGTAAAAGTGTTCTTTCTTTACTTTTATTAGTGTACTTATTTCTTGGTGTTGCTGCTGCTGCTTCTGCTGCTTGCCTCTCTATTATTAGCCTTCACACTCTTCTCCTCTACTATTGCAATACCCACGATGTACATACTCTCTTGTGGGCTTTGCCATATATCTGCTGTTAACATTTAGCGCGCACAGACGAGAGAGAGAGAGAGAGAGAGAGAGAGAGAGAATGATTTGGTACTTGACCTGACCTTTCTTCTTCCCGTGTGTGATTTTTTGGATATTTGGCTTTTTGGGTTTGCTTTGTTTTCCTTCTTCTTCTTTTCTTCTTGAGCATGATTGCCTAAGTGATGCGAGATTTATTATTGTTATGCACTTCTGGCTCGCTGGGTTTCGATTCTTGTTGTTGTGGGAGATGCAGACATGCGTCGTGTTTGAGTCTGAGAGAAGAATGCTCAAATCATCAGCACCAGCACCATCGTAATCATGCTGCTGCTGTTTTTGCTGATCCGTGTTCAATGATCCCGCATGAACAATTAGCTTCCGGCAGTAGGACTAGCTCAAGCAATCCTAGTACTACTAGTTTATGTTGCAAATCACAGATCGGAACAACATCGGAGTATTGCTACTGCATTCACAGTTTCAGGAGAAGAACAACAACGGGAAGCAGCACCTCGTAAAGCAGTGGGGTTTGATTGATTGCTCCACTTATTCCTCGTTGGTAGCAGTAGTAGTAGTAGGTTCAGCATCTCCGCTTGGGAGAGGAGATGAGGGGATGTGCGTGGTCTGCATTGTGACAAGAGAACGAGTGTAAGCAAGCGATGGGGTTCGCGGTAACAGCAGCAGCAGCCGACGGTGGTGGGCGCTGTTGAAGAATAAGGAAGAGCTGTTCTATTGTGGGTGGTGCTGGGAGACGAAGAAAGAGGCAATCATGGATTTGGGGAGGATTGAGATCACTGATGCAATGCGGACAATAACCTGCTGGTGTCGTAGAAGAAGTAGTGATGGTAATGGTGATGGTGGTCTTGTTCTTGTTGTTGGTGGTCATGGTGGTGGTGAGCGAAGATGCCAATGACGCTGTGAAGAAGAATGTAGTAACATCAGTGGGTTCGGTGATCAACAAGACGTGGGTGGTGGTTTGGTGGTGGTGGTGGTCTCGGCCTCTCCACCATTGATGCTGCTGCGGAGTAGTTGTAGAGATGTCTAGGTGGCCGCCACCTCGCAGCTTGTGGCAACTGATGATCTTATTGTGTGTGACAATCTGGTGGTGGTTTACCTTCCTGCACCATGGTGGGCATCAGCTTTCTTCTTCCTCTTCTTTCACAGGTGGGTGTGTCTGTGTGTGAATTTGAGAGCTGTGGAGAGAGATGGATTCTTTTGGGTTGTGAAATGTAGTTTCTGTTTGTTTGTGAGGGACAAAGGATTGATGGAGCAACAACCCATCATCACGTAGGGTGATTCCCTTGTTATTCTTTCTGCTGCTGCTGCTGGTCCAACAAGTTGTTCAGAGAAAACTGTAAGGAGTTTGCAGGTGTGTGCATTCGTTGGTGGATCTGTGATCAGTTTGGATCCAAATTCATGTGATAAAATGCCTTGGGATTGAATGATAGGATCCAAAGAACTAGATCAGTTTCCATATCTACTGCTCCCTGGGGAGGACCAGAGATTGGTTGATCACTTATCAGGCATGCTGTAGCTGCTTTTGAGATGTGTGTAAATGTCCTTCAAATGCCTACTCTGCATTCCACAGAGATCACTCTTGTGTCCTAAAACATGTGAAGCCAATTGGTTCTTGGGGGTTTTTTCCCCCCCATTTGGCATAGTGCTTCTGGTAATGTGAATTGTTTCCTGGTGTGAAATGTAGACAGCTGAACACTTTGTAGTTGCTGTTCTTAACCTTGCAGGATTGGTCGCTCAGGGTAAACAGGTTTTTGCAATACCCTTCTCTTGCTGCTTGGCAGCAACCTTTTCATCACAATCACAATCTCTGATCTCCTCTGCCAACCTCTCACCCTCCCCTTTGCTTTTGCCTCACAGAAGTCATTCAAGGTTTTTGTCATCAGTTTCTTCACCACACCCACCTCTGGCTCAAGCTGCAGCCCCTTCATCAGTGCCCTTGAGTCCACCAGTCCATGCTGTGCACTCTGCACCACCCTCCACAGTTTCACCTCCACCCTTTGTCCCTGTGTTGCCACCACCATCTCCACTTCCTGCTGCAACAGGTCCATCATTAGGGTCCGGTTTCCCTCCCACAACCTCACGCCCACCTTTAAGACTTCCACCTGCCTCCTCCTTGGTTCCGTTGCTTTCTCCAATTCAAACTCCTCCACTACCTCCCCCTCCCCGGCAAGCACCAGCTTCTACCCCACGAGCTCCTGCACCCAGCCCAGATGTCCCAACCACCATATTACCTCCTTCATCCCCTCCTAATAAACCATCACAGCCCACAAGTAGTTCTCCAGCTCCTTCACCAGGGCTTGCACCCCCTCCAGGTATGCCATCATCTGCCCTTACTGTCGTCAGCTTCAATTCCAGAAGATCAAGACCTGTTTTGTATTTAGCCACAGAGTATTTGTTCTTCTGCGCCACACTGGTGCCATTGTGCTGGATGGAAGACATTAGTTTGTGCCAGAGAGGTCTTACATCTCTGACTCTCCTTCGTGGAGTCCATCATGTTCTCATGTACACAGTGTCTGAGTGAGGTCCTTATTAAATACACTTGTTTGTTTGTCTTTCCCACTTCCAGGGTGCTGCACGACCAACATGATGGCTCTACCAGGTTCATCAAACTCAGCCTGCCAATGTGTCTACCCTATCGAGGTTGCATTCCATATGGAGAATGCATCAAGTGCTTTTACTAATTTGACTTCTCTTTTCCAGCATGAGCTAGCCTCACAGCTGAATCTAAAGGATGTGCAGGTCCAAATCCAGGCTTTCCAGTTTGGGACTAACTTCACCCTAGACATGTCAGTGGATATCGGACCCCTTGTGGGTTTAAGCTTTCCACCTGAAGAAATCAGTATGATCAACTCATCGCTTCTCACACATTCGATACAATTCAGCAGTACCTTGTTTGGAAATTACACTGTTGTCAATATCACAGTGTTTATGCCCCCTTCACCATCCCCTGGTAAGCAAAAGATATGTTGTGTTTTTCCTATTTGGTGAAGCAGGTAATGTGGTTGCAGTCTCATACCCTAGGTTCGCTTTGTGAAGTTTCAGTAGGGAAAGCTTTGAAATTCTTCTGGCACCATCTTGTCCAGACCCAAAGAAAGCTGAGGCTGATCCACTCATGCAAAATGATAGTATCATGTTTTTCAGTTTGTTGAGGGTGGTGAGACCAGTGCCAGGACAGTGGAGGAGTGAGAGACTCAGCTGCATCATGTGTTTGCAGATGTTATACCCTTCAGTCCCATCAATGCTCCATCAGCCCCAAGTCCATCTTCTCAAGGTGGGAAGCCATCAGCCGAGGGTCCTTTGCCTTCCTCAGGCAAGAGGACTCATGACATAATGTGGGTGATCATTGGTATTGTTGGGGGCAGTGCAATACTTCTGTTGATTATAGCCTTGTCAGTCTGGAGATGCATCACAAAGAAGAGAAAGGAAAATGTCAAGAATCCTGAGGCTGCTGCTAGGAGAGGTTTTTACCATCCTGCCAACTTGCTTTCCTTGTGTTGACCATTGAGGGGTGAACTAGAATTTCATGTGACAAGCAGGACAAATGTTAAGAATTGCATTTGTGTTTGTTGTCAGTTTGCTGGCAGTCAATGCACACTGACATGGGTCCTAACATTATGGCCATTGCTGCGGCAGTGACTGCAGTGCCAACAACACCTAGACAGGCACCATCCACCACTAGAATGATCACAACACGTGAGAGGTCGCTTCCTCGCCCTTCAAATACCCTAGAGTTCACTTTCAAGGAATTGCAAGAAGCAACCAATGATTTCTCTCCGTCATTCTTCATCGGTGAAGGAGGCTTTGGTAAAGTTTATCGAGGTGTCCTTAAGGATGGGACAGAAGTAGCAATTAAAAAACTGACCAGTGGTGGGAACCAGGGAGACAAGGAGTTCTTGGTTGAGGTTGAGATGTTGAGCAGGCTCCACCACCGCCACTTGGTAAAATTGCTTGGTTATTATTGCTCCCTTGAACCTCTTCAGCAACTATTATGCTATGAGTTGGTCCCAAATGGAAGCTTGGAGGCCTGGCTGCATGGTACGAGCTTTTTTCTTTCTTTCTTACTGGGATCAGTTGCAGCTTTATCTGGGTGGGTGCTTAATCTCCTGAGAGAATATCTGGATGTCATTCAATGAATTATGGTTGCAAATTGCTTGTGGGTGAACAGGACATTTGGGCCAAGCACGTGGGCCACTGGATTGGAACACACGCATGAAGATTGCCCTAGGTGCAGCACGTGGACTAGCTTACTTGCATGAAGACTCACAGCCTTGCATCATTCATAGAGACTTCAAAGCATCCAATATTTTGCTGGAGGATAACTTCAACCCAAAAGTGGCAGATTTTGGCCTTGCAAGATCAGCCCCAGAAGGCCAACAAGATTACGTATCTACTCGTGTAATGGGAACTTTTGGGTACGTTTTTAACATCCTTATCCACTCTTCCCTGCCCTTGCATGTCTTCAGACAGACAATTATTAGGTTGTCTTTAGGCTAAAGATTTTGGAGGTGACTTGGACTTCTTTTGCTTGGGCAGATTCCTGTTTAGATGTAGCAACTTCCACGCATTCCACTCTCTAAGCCACATTTCAAAACTTGGGTTTGATAGAGCCAGTGTATATTCATGTAGTTGATGGTTGACTTTTCACTTTTTGTCTGCCAGGTATGTGGCACCAGAATATGCAATGACTGGACACCTGTTGGTAAAGAGCGATGTATATAGCTATGGTGTAGTGTTGCTTGAGCTGCTTTCTGGGAGGAAGCCAGTGGATCACAGTCAACCAGCAGGGGGTGAGAACATAACAACCTGGGTAAGTTTCAATCCTTTATACTGCATTTTGTGTGGCATATGGCCATACAAATTGACGAATTTGTACAGTTAAATGGGTTCAAATATTGAAGCACGAATTGATGAACCAAGATTTGACTTGTGCAGGCACGACCTCTAATCATGGAGAGATATAGGCTTCATGAGCTTGCAGATCCTCGTTTGGGAGGCAAGTACCCTCCAGAGGACTTTGCCCAGGTAGCAGCCATTGCTGCAGCATGTGTGGCACCCGAGTGGAATCAGAGGCCCACAATGGGAGAGGTGGTCCACACTCTCAAACTTGTGTGCCGACCCCATGAATATGCAACCAGCAGTGAAGTTGAAAGAGGTATGAGCAGTGAAGGGGAGAAAGAAGGTGCTGCAGATACACCAAAATCTGTGTCTGCCTCAAAGAGATCATCTGCCACCACATTGTACATGCATAGGCCTACCTTAACTACCTTTGGATCTGAAGGCTCATCATCAACTTTCTCATCAGGCCCATTTTCAGGTCTGGTGGGCATTGAGAATGATCTTCTGACAAGAACTACCATAATATCAGAGGATCTTCAAGAAGGGAGATAAGGATGGAAGTATGGCAGTGCTGACATCTGCAAAGAAACAACCTGCTCATTCTTGCAGTCAAATCATCCCACAGGATGTCATGGCAGCACAAGGCTGCTTCTTCTCTTCAGCATGGCTAATTGAGAAGCCATATTTCCAAGACCATGACATCAAAGATACTGAGCATATTGAGATTGTCCTGGGCCATAAGAATCCATGGTCTCATATTGTGACTTTATATACCTGTGCAGAGAGGTTCCATAGACTCAGAAGTTGGGTTGTTTCCCCTACCTTTATAAGCCTATTGCACACAGTGAGACAGGACCTCTGAACAGAGGAAAAAAGTGATTTGCTTTGGGACATTGGATTTGAGCTTCGAGGGTATTATCCTCCACACATCTTCATGCTTTGTACCGGCAATTTTGATAAGATTGGAAACAGGAATAGAGCCAATTATAGTGGTCTGTTATGGTCTTGCAACATATTTGAGGACCCATCAAATGAGTCTGCTAACAGGATGCCACAGCCAGTGGACTGCTAGTTCCTGATCCAGAGCTAACTGGAGAGATGTTTCTTCAAACTCTGCTCCAAATACTTTGCAGGTTTGAGCCTCAAAGACCGGTTCTTGTAACATACCTTGTATCAATATCTCAGGGGAACATCATTCTCCGATTTTATTCTAAAATTTCCTTTTATAGAGATATATTTCCATGTTGTGAACAAATGCAGTTGGTAGTGGACTCAGTACCACAACTTTTGTGAGACAATTGTGTGGTAGTTGCAGAAGTGTTCCTTGTGGGCAGGATTACTGTTTTGATTAGTAAATAATCCCTGTCCAGACATTTTTTGAACATGCTTTTTAAACACTCTTTGAAGACAACAAACACCCTCTCCTATTGCCTAGGTTCAAAAAGCTCTGCAAAAAACACAATCTTTCCATAAAGTTTGTCAACTGGCAACAGTGTTTAACTTCTGCCTTTTTACCTTTTATTCAAAAAAACTCCTCATACATTCTGAAGATTAGATTGCAATATACTGGTGCACAGGATTATAACTTGGGAAATGCAATGTTGCAGTAAAATCTAAACCTGTAGAAAAATTTCTACTTCTATTCAAATGCACAAGATTATTCTAACATCGATAGTTGAAAGAAAGCCACTGTTTACTGTGGTTCTGATGTCTTGGACGAGACAATGAGACGGTAAGACTAAGTGACACAAATTCAAGTTCTCACAAGAATTTTTTCTAGGTTGCATTGCTGAAGCAGCAGACACATTGAATGTCAACTGCTGAGAGCTTCCAACCACAGATTTCAACACATGAGCATGTAAAAAGGAGAAGGCTGCTAATGTCTGATTTAATACTCTACGTTGTGCCTGTCATAAACAATCAGACACTGAACAATTCACCCATAGTGATAAGGTCCTGGCAGCAGAACTTTCATATAATCAAAACCAGTGCTCGGTGAATTTCATTTCAGCACAGAGATATTCAAATTCTAACCAGCATTGGATACTACCAGAAAGGTTCACAGGGAGGCTGTTGCCACTCTGCAGACTTGTAACATACCAGTTCTCTCTTCTCAAAGAAAATACCCACCTTCACATTTTCCTGGTTCCACCCCCTCTTAGCATATTTAGCAGCAAATGTGGGGACTCGTTTCTTACAGACACTTATCATCAGAAAAGCTGGGGCCTGGTATCAGCAGTGTCTCAAGAAGTGATCCCAATGTCCCTTTGCCTGACATGCACTCAACATACACATTTAGTTGTATGATGTAAACTGGATTGCTTGAGACCTTCCCTAGGAGGTAAAAGGGCAAGACCAACTCCAAAAGTAATCACCCCAACAAGTGCACATGCCAGACACAGGACACCACAAGCCCTGAGCAGGGATGTGCCAAATATCTGCATTGGCCACTATTTGGAAAATCTAATACAAACACTCCCAACAGGAAGAGCACAGGTATGGCCAGCAGGCCTAGCACAAGAAGACTGGCAAAATAAATGAATAGCATGCAAGAGACTCTCACTGAAGCTCGCATCTTTAATATGCAAGCTCTTGCATTCATCTTCTACTCAACAATCCCACAAAACAGATGTGACTTCTCATTGGCAATGGTAGTATACATTATATGTTGACTTAAAGCTGCATAGGAAGGGCAAAAACCACAAGAGAAAGGCAGGTCTTGGTTTGAGAATCATTATATTCCCACCAAGGAATGATCCAACCCCATGAATGTGACGCATCACACAATGTTGCAAATATGAACCACCATTCACCTCCTCAGAATCAGTAAGTTTTATCTTGTTACCATCTGACCCTTTCATTTTCAAACACACACATGGTCACTTCAAGGTGTACTGAAAACTGACACACAACATCTAACTTCTCTGTCAGTATCTCCTTCAATTTGCTACAAAACTGCCCTGGAGGCCATAGACCTTATGATAACCATAATAGAGCCCCAAACCTAATACACAATTTCAAATAGCATGATTTTCTCTCCACACTAAGACCTGTAAAATAGAACTTGGTATCATCTTAAACAGCTTTCCCCTTCTTTCTCGGATTTGACTTGCTAAATTTCTTCCCTCCTGTTTTGTTTCCAGCTGCATTTCGATAACCTCCAGTTTTATTCAACCTTCCTCCTACAGACATTGGTCGTCCCTTCTTGTGCGACGCAAGGTGTTTTTTGCCACTGTCATCATCTGAATCACCCAGAGACTTCAGGCCACCTCCATTATCCTCTTCCTTATCAACCTCTTCATCAGAAGAGAGCATCAAATCTTCCACAATATCCTCATCATCATCACCTTCTGCTGCTACATGTGTACTTGGTTTTGTCTTCTTGGTTGCAGTCTCTCTGCAATCAACACAGGTTAAAGATGCATTATCTTGCACAATGACTGTTCCCAACTTTATACAGAATGCCAAACAAAAAAACATGCCATAAAGAAACTCAAACTGCTAGCACACACTGCCCAAATCTTAAGAAGGGGAGGCATGCTCAAGTTTACATACACTGGGACTTTCTTAGTAGGGAGCCACTGATTACTGAAAACCTTTGCTCCCTGCTCCGCATCATCCTCCTCGTCCTCAGACTCTTCATTATCACTTGCTTGACGTTGCTTCTTATCACTCCCAACCACCACACTGACAAACCCCAGCCCAAATCAGATTTGCACACTAGAGAAATTATGTTGAAGGCCACATATGTCATGACAACAACAGTGCAACCAGAATGCTTCAGCACAAGGATATTAATGAGTGAAACCTGGGTGTACGCAGTGCAGTTTGATGCTGTACTGCTTGTCGTTGCAAAGTGAGAAGAAACTGAGACAGAGGACTGGCACCTGCCTTTTTCTCCACCTGCTCACCCAACACAGGTGTACAATATGTACATTACAAAAGAACAGAAGAAGGTAAAGGGATTCCTTGTGACTGTTATGGAGCATTTGATAAACCAAAAGTCAGAGATCATACCTCAAGAAAAGAGGACACAGCTGAGATATCTTTAGGAGAGAATGTCACCCCATCACGTTTCCTCCCAACATACTCCACATTCCGTTCAATCTGCCAACATAGCTCTATATTCAAAAAAGCTATCACCAAACACATAGTCCAGTTTGCCATCCAAATCCCCCAACCCCCATCTCTCTCTCTCTCTCTCTCTCTCTCTCTCTCTCTCTCTCTCTCTCACACACACACACACACACACATGGAGCATCCCATCACATTTTGTCATTCTGCTCCTCCAGCTTGTACAGGGCTCCAACAGTGATGGACTCTTTTCAAGAGTGAATTTAGTGTCACAAACACACTAACAAGTTGAAAAACTCTCAATTGTCTGCAGGATTGATAGATACCTGCTCAACCAACAGCTTGACCTGGCGACGGAAGCGCTCCACTGTGGTGTCTTTGATCAAGTGCCGCAGCTGCACCAGTGGTACCACTGCCAACTCTGGAAATGAAACACTGTAGCTATGTTGCGCAAGATGTTCAGTCAGCTGCTCAATGACCCCTGTCACACAAGCTTCCTGGAATGATCGTGTCTTTACAACTAGCTTGCTAACCTGCAGTAATGCAAGAAAAAATGAGTGGATGTTCCAATGCAGGAGACTGCAAGAAAATGGTTATACTGTACAAGCACATAATCTATGAACCGCCCTTCAGGTTTGAAGAACTTCAAACCAAAGCCAAGTCACCAAGTAAGGAGCTGTAAGCAAAAACAAGCACAGAATTCTGAGTCCTGCCAATAAATCCATGTGTCCATCATAAGATTTTGTTTGCAGATTAAATGACAGAAAAATGTTCCCTAAGAGAACAAGAGACTTTGTTTTTGAAAATCCAAACAGAACACTAAGCATCAGAACAGCTGTGGACAACTACAGTCTCATGATTCTTGCCATCAGCCACTTGTGACCAACTGGCCCCTGTGAAGAAAGTCTACGAGTGACAAACCTTGATTGTGGTTGCAAAATCAAGGGCATTGCCAATCCCACCAGTGGGCTTCATGTGAATGTCTTTGAATTGAAGCATGTCCATCAGCAGAGACCCAACTGGAACAAATGTGTTCATTGCAGCAGCGAGCCTATTGAGCATTTGCACACATTGCAATCGCAATGGGAAATAGTGGGTTGTGGGCACCAAACGAGCCACACCATCAATAACCTGGGCTAACGGATATGCCAAAGGTCGTAGCTGCTCGCTATATGCAGAGACTACCCGCACCCACAAATTTAAAGAGTTTATATATTGCCACCTATACACTTGCTTGTAAGATTCCTGCGCAACCTCCCACATTCTCTGGTCAATTTCTGAACTCTGAACCAACACAGCAAGTTTCTCCTAACGGACCTCCAGTAAAATCACTAGAAACCAGTGCACAAACAAACCTGAACATTAGTTAGCTTGTAGAAATTACCAAATAGTTCAATTTGCACAAGCTAAAGCTAAATGCTAAGACTCCTCACTAAGGTCATAAAATTTTCCATTGACTTTCTACCTTTCCAGAAAAACAAGTTGATTATGTTTACGTTTACATTCCAGTGAAACAGGAAAACACAGTTCACAAAGCAACCATTACTTGTGTAGGGCACTGAGATATAACAGATGCACTCTTTCCACCCTATGTATATAAACATGAATCCTCATCATCTGACATCTTGACACATGACAAACTATTACTGGATACCAACCTTGGTCTTCATGGTGAGAGCATTCCGTAGAATGATAGCAAGTTGACGGATGAAGATGAAGGCACTTTGATAGGAGGCTGACAAGTCAATGCCATATAGCTCAACCACACAACTGACCATGAACTGAATCCGAGGTTGTGATGTTGGATTCACAAACCTGGAACTGGCAGCATACTCCTTATACATTCCTTTCAGGCATGACTCCAGATACTCAGTTCCCAGGCACACAGCCATCTCACGAATGAACATGAATGACAAAAGAGGAAGAGCCCCTTCCCCACTGCCCCAGAAATGCAGTGCAACCTACTCAAGTCCACACATATGTCCTCAAATCAGAAAGAACTCAATAATATAAATAATAACTTTTCACGCTTCTTACAACTGACAGAAGTAAAACAAATTCCTAAAGACCCCAAGAGAGGCAGTATTGAAACACTCATTAGAGTTCTGGGCAATGCCCACCTTCAGATATTTCCTTGCCAACCTGGGAAAGGCTGACATAAAGATGACAGAAGCCTTCAAACGTCGTAATGTGAAGGCAATCATCTGATTGTCAGTCATTTGGTTTAGAACATGCAATGCATTGCCCAAATATGTCTTCACAAATGGTTCCACCTTCTTCCACTTGGGCAACTTTTGAATTGCTGGAGCCCCACCACTCTTCTTCTCCAATGTACCACTTAAACCCAGCAAGCTCTTCAAAACTGCATCTATCTCAAGCAAAACAAAGAGCATAATTTTGTTGAAGACATGGCTGCTGGTGATGTTGTAGTTGGAATCCAGCTCATTCATGTCACCATCCCCATAATGACAAGCAGTTCGAAATGCACGAAGCAGATTTTTCAAAGCCCCTATGTGCTGTTTCTCCTTCAAAGCCGTACACCAAGCCTCAACCAGCACTGTTGACAGACTGACAGACGCAATATCTTCTTGCTTCTCTCTCCTTTGACCAGCTTCATCAGCTGCATTTTCCTCATCTTCCTCCTCATGGTCCTACACAAAATAACTACCTTCACACATCAGGCTGAAGCTCTGCAACCACTTGATCACTCACTGAACAATAAAGCCCTGGTCACTGTGAGTTGGCTCCAGGAATTTACTGTGGTCACTCAATAGAAACACTTCAGGAGAGGGAGGGAATTGACGTGCCTCTGCATCTTCATCATCGAAGTCAAGTAATTCTTTATCATGCTCCTTCAAAAACTGATAAAACTCTGGATCCTGCAAACCCATCATCTCAACAAAATAGATCAGGAAAAATGAAGGTTTTGCAAACCTCAGGAACTTACCAAACATGTACACAGTCTGGCAGCAAGAACTCAATCCTACATGGAAATTATGAACTGGGCTAACAGTGGATAGTCAGACACACAAAGATAAATAGAGATTGTTAGAACAAAATGTTGTGAATGTTGTGCTGTTGTGCCATGTTTGGAAGAGCCTAATGCTGACCTTACACACATAGGCTTCTCACATTATTTACTGGCATTCACCACCAATACCACAAACTTGGGTCTGCCAGGGTCATGGCTGTCAGGAAACATTGGGTCATTTATGGACATCCTGAACAAAAAGATCAATATGGCTCACAAAGCAGGCAACCACTGCAGTGTAGAAGCCAAGAGAATGACCTACCTTCTGCTGAAGACGTTCAAGCTCCTGCTTGTGTTTAGCCACTTCAGTTTTTAAGGTCTTGTTTTGAGGCCCCAAGTCTGTCCCATCCTCATCCTCTACAGTTCCAGAACATTCACATGTGAGTCTCCTGCTTCATACTCTGAGAATAATCTTTTTTACTTCAACAAGCCTGGCCTCTTGTCTAAGTACGCCCAAGATGTAAGTCAAGGGAGTCCTCTGGAACGAGCAGTTTATAAAACTTTGCACACTTCAACATATAAGTGTTTCCATATACTTCTTATTGAAATCAAATCTTGTGCAAGTAAAAATCTCCCATGTGTCCATTATAAGCAATATGTCAAATCTCAACCTGCCACAAAGATGGAGGTTCAGAGATGGAGGAAACGGTTTACTTGCTGTCACAGCCTTGACACCTCAGATCCAGCAATCAACTTAGTCAAAGAAGGCAAGGCAATGAAACCAAGCAGAACAGAAAGAAGCTGGACAAAAAGAGTTGGCCACTTACCATCCGACTCAGGATTCTCCATACTAGCAGCCATGATATCCACAAAATCATCCTGCTCATTCTCCTGTTCATCCATCACATGAGTAGTATCAAAGTTGGACCAACCAGACATAAATATCAGAGCTCAGGTTCCAATATGACAACCAGCAACACCTTTGCACCATCCTCAATACTCCCTGATAAGCAAAGTTGCAGCTACAGAATAAAGCACCCCATCTAGTAGTTCATCATCACCATCGGAGGCAGCCTCCTCCCCCTCCTCATCACTCTTGTCATCTAGGAAGTCCCCACGCATGAGCTCATCAACATCCATGTCCTCCACCCTCCTATAGCAAAAATGTCATAATCATAAAAGTCTTCATGATGTGTCTCAAGAATTCTGCTCATAATTCCCTTCCAAGCAAGACAAGCACGAAACACCAGCAACAGAATTACCTAAAGAAAAGGAGCTTCCTCTTACTGAAACAACAAGTGAACTCAGAGGGCCCATCCCACTTACTTTGGTTTCTTTGCATTCCCATTCTGAGCTTCTGCTGCTCCTGCTGCTGCAGCTTTATCCTTTTTGTAACCTGAATGCAAAAAGAGCATGAGTTGACACAAAACATCAATCACAAATTACATTTGATCCCAGTTGAGTTGATAGCATAGGTGTAGAAACCCTTTCATCAAAGCTCAATTCACTGAGTGGAGTAAGTAGAGCTCATGAGTACAGCTGCACCACATTCATACTTAGTACCTGGCATGCAATGTGAGCATGTTCCACACAAAAGACTCAAAATACACAACGCCCAGAATAGATGAGCAGTGATTTGGAGAGCATAAAAAATAGACAGTGCCTTCAAGAGCAGAAAAACACTTAGAATTTGAAGTCCTTCGGGCCCTTCCAAATTCAGGATTCTGCTCTAATATCAATGCAATAATTTTAGACCACAAAAGAAATATGTACACTTTGGTTGCCAAATCTTGACCACAACCTGATGCAATCAGTTTGGTGCAGACAAAATCAGAAAAAGAAAAAGCAAGATGAACAGTTGGATCATGACTACATGCTAAATTCATGAGTGAGATAGTACAGGACAGTCCCAAATGGAAGTTTACCACAAGCTCTAGGACACCAACCCATACCTCAAGTCTTCTGCTCTTCTTTCCTTAATGCAGGACTTTCTCTGACACTCCCAGAAGGATTCGTATTCTATGTGTCAATTTTTAAAATCAAATCCAGCAAACACAGAGCTCCAGAAGAAAACTTCTCAGCATACACAGAGATCCTAAAGAGAATTTCTCAGCATACACAGCGCTCCAAAAGAGAGACTCATATCATCAACAGAGGCTCTCTTGTGTAGCTCTGTGTATACTCAAAACATTATCTTCTGGGAATTACCGTGGAAACAGAAAAGAAAACGCAAATTTTCTTTTAAGCAAAGCCTCGCAAAGGAAACTTGAGGAAACAAAGCACCTGCATGAAGCATTGCATCGCTCTTCTTACGGATGGCATTTTTCATCGGCTTCAACTTCCGCCGGTGCGCAATAGCCGCTCCCAGATGCTTCTTGGCGAACTTCTTGACGCTCTTCGTCGATTTCCCCATTCCGTCCTCCTCCCTAACGACTTCAGTACGCAAGTCAAAACCGTGTTCACCTTCAAAAAAAAGAGGAACTATGTAGCGGAAGAAGGGAAGTCGCGAGGGAGACAGAGAGAACGTACGAGGGTGCGTGCAGACACAAGCCTCTAGGGAACGATGATGCCCCCAGAACCCTGAACGCTACACTAGGGTTTTAGAGAATTAGGGTTCGCATTAGGGTTTTCGAATTAGGGTTTACACTAGGGATTCCGATTTAGGGTTTCTGATTCAGGGCTTACATTAGGGTTCCGAATTAGGGTTCAGTTTGGGAAATGACCAC
>Ga0209208_10007025_pt1 | contig 15408 bp, 6 predicted proteins | sample S1TSphfallax_3_FD_187694 | JGI IMG/M metagenome (GOLD analysis project Ga0209208, IMG submission 187694) | Host-associated microbial communities from peat moss isolated from Minnesota, USA - S1T2_Fd - Sphagnum fallax MG (SPAdes) (version 2) | ecosystem: Host-associated > Plants > Peat moss >...
TTAATCAATTATAATACTTAATTCATATATATATATACACCAAATAAATTGTGAACAATTTAAACTTGCATTTACCTTTTCCATTGTTAATGCCAAAAAATTGCCATCACATCTTGCACCCATCCAAGAACACCTAGTGTTCATGAGGCCTCACACCTTAGCCAACAAGCCATTGCTAATAAAGCAATAGACAATGTTGCACAAAGAATGTGTCATGTTATTTATTGTCATTCACATAGAAATGTGATTTTTTGATCATTCTAGTCTAACCATTATTCTCATTATAAGATGGGTTAAGCCTATATGTAATATGGATCGGGATCACTACTTGGAAAGAATGCCATTGCATAGGTTGGATTTCATTGGTATAATATTTTGCAAAGTCAATGTGAGACAAAATAACATCCTTTGATAAGTTTAACATGGTTAGTCTACATTGTGTGTCTTGCCAATGAGTAACAAAGTTGTGTTTGATAAATTTCTACAAGTTGGATTTCAAGTATGTTAGAAAATCTATTGTGGAGGTCTTTTTAAAGACCTCCCTAATCCTTTTCCTTAGATGCCCATTTTCAGTTTATCCAATGACTCTTATTTCAAAAAGTCTCTAAGACATTTTATAATCAAGACTACCTATTAGTTCATATGGACATAAATGTAGTTTGTCCACCCCACAATTCTAACACTCACCTAGGAGGCATTCTCGCTTGTGCCATTCTTGTGATTCAAGTTTTGCACACACACAATCTTGCCACAAGCCAGTGATGCCTTTGTAAACCTTATTCAGAGTTGAACACATGACATCCTTTAATTCACTAGAATAGAAGATCAAACATAGCAATCACAATGACACCCCATCTTGCCATGTATCCCTTTCTTTGGATCCTTCAACAAATTTAGACTAAGTTTTAACAAGACCAACTCCACATGGTATTTACAATAATAAATGTTTCTATCTTTTAAGGGTTTGACATAATATGACATCAACTTCTGAAATGCATGTTGCTTCATGGTGCATTATGGATGGGTTGCTTGAAATCTTAGAAAAAGGTAATGTACACACTCCAATGCACATTATAATTAATATACATTACTAATCTCACTAACTATACAAATAAAAATGATGCACAATCATGTTCACAAAAATACACAACATAGCTACAAAGTATGCACTATGTATATACAATATGCAATGTGCATGCATGTATGCATTATAATGGGTAGGAACTATATTCAAAATGTACATAACATGCAAAGAATACACATAACATTGTCAACTTTCCATGAAAGTAATATATATTTTGTATATTGGTATTACATATAATACTTTAAAGTCATAATAGATCTACACAAAATGTACAATGTTGTATCCAAAGTGCACATTATACTTTTAAGTATGCAAAAAAAATTACACAATACTTTTAGCAAATTACAAAACATACTTTAAGATCATTCAAATATGAACACAAGTCCTAACACATACACATAATACACATTTTACTGACAAGTATCCAATAAAAACAACAATAAAAATAATATAGAGATTACATAGTTGGTGTCCACATCAAACAATGTAATACACAAACTGGTCAATCTATGCACATTATAAATAAATGAACTACTATCAAAGATTGAATTCCTTTTCCCAACTTTTGTTATATACAACATATGAAATCACATTTATTTCAACCTATGCAAACTTCAAGAAAGTTATGAAAAAATTATTAACAAACAAATTAATTTAAAATCAATATGTTTTCTTGGAAAAAGAATACACACATACAATTGTCTTAATTTTGGAATTGATGATTAGTTCAACCTATGTTAGATTTACAAGAAACCCACGATGAAAATTGTGAGAAAAAACAAGAATACAATTTCATTTTCACGAGCAAAATTAATTAAGATATTGACATTTTCAAAGATTTATCACAAGTTTTTAACTTGGGATGTACAACATTCTATGCTAATTAATAAGATGTCAACAAAATAACAACCTAAAACTTTACAATAGTTGTATGAAACATGTTTTACAAAAATGAACAACCAACAAACAAAGCAAAGTGGGGATCAAAATTTGCAAAAACTTGTAATTTGTATAGATATTTAGGAATATGTATGTAGGTTGTTCAAATGATAAGAACGTATTGCAACAACTTGAAAAAAATGAAAGGTGACAGTCACGTTGTACTTGGGTTTCAAACAACAAATGTGTTACATGCTTTTCATGGACCTTAGGTGCAATGCGCTTCTTCATTACGTTAGACTTGTTTGGACTAACCCTTGTTTCATTGTTTCGCCAATCCAACACGCATGAGACAAATTTTGCATCAACCACATCACTTTGTTGCTTTCAAATTATAAGTGCCCATTGTGAAGAGGAAGATAATTTTATATTTCATCACCTTTACATAACAAAGCTGATGTTCATTAGGTTTGTCTCTAGGACTATAGGTAATTCCTTGACTCTTATTACTTCCTTATTGAAACGAGAGGAAAGAAGAGACCAACAATGAGCGCAAAGAAAAAAACATTAGTGAGTTCAAAAAAGAAAACATCGGCAAATGTGAAGAAGAGATCAATAACAAGCAAAGGGGAACAACATCAAGCGTGAAGGAGAGTGGCAATAAGCATGAAGAGAAGCTAGAAAAGAAGGTCGGGCTCGAGTAGGAGCTCGAGCCCCTTTTTATTCTGGCTTTAATATGTTTTCTAGGTTTAACAATGGCACCCATGTTTTTTTTTTCCTTTTAATAGCCTACACCCCAAACCCTAAACGCACACCCCTTTCATATCCATATCCGGGCAAAGATTTGATATCCACCCTCAATATCAAAATTTCAAATTCTTTTACCCTGTCCGGATATTATATGACCAAATCTCATAATTTTGAGATCCAGAGATAAGGATATCAGCTCTAATATAATTTTTTTTGATATCTAAAAGATTTTAACAAACGATATCCTAGGTGATATCCAATCTGGATATTTGGATTTTCAGGATATCTGCCGGTCTTGTTGCTCCTGCCCCGCCTCCTCCCTCCTACTTCCCCAAGCAGGACGATTGATCGAGACCTCAATTCAGGACCTCACCGCCCACTAATCAGGACCTGAAAAGATGCTCTCTCGATAATACGTACCTATTGCCAAGCCCGTGGGTCCTCCCGGGGGCCCAAAAACGAGGAAACGATTGATCAAGACTTCATTTTGGACCTCACCGCTCACCAATCAGGACCTCAAAAGATGATGTCATATGTACTTTTTCATAGTCTGTGGGTCCTCTTGGGTGCCGAAAAACAAGGAAACGATTGATTGAGACCTCAATTCAGGACCTCACCGCTCACCAATCAGAGCCTCAAAAGATATTCTTTCTTCGTCGTGCTCTCAAGGCCTTTGTGCTCATCGCGTTTGTCACCTTCGGGATTTGCAGGGGAGGACGTCGTGGTTGCAGAGTCGGGATTTGCAGTTGCAGAATTGTAGTTTCACTGGCGGCGAGTCTAGGGATTGATTTTTTGTTTAAATTTAAAATTTTATTTTTTGATGTTTTTTCCCTCGCCGTGATGACGAGGAAATGCAGTCCAAGAATGAGCATAGGGTTGCTGGTCATCGTAATGATGGCCATGGCCGTCGTTGCTGTGGAGGATGCGAAGATATGCAAGGTTCCAAAAGGAGAAGAAGAAATGGAGGGGATATGCAACGGAATTGATGTTGCGATGACGGAGGAGACTCTGCTTGTGGACGGGCATCGGCTCCAGCAACAAATTGACGAGCTTTCGTCCTTTTCGGATACGCCACCACCGTCTGTGACACGAATTTTGTTCACCGGAAATGATGTTGCAGCCCGCAGGTATTCTTGGCCGCAAACTTCCTGAATGAGCTTTTTCGGGGTTCTTGTAGGCTATTTTAGATTATTGGAAAAAAGACTTTGGCTCCTCGTCCTCGTCCTCCTCGTCGCAGTGCGTTGCACTGCGGTGATGATGTCTACGAAAAGATCTTTACCGAGAGTTTTTGGTCTGAAGAGTCCTTTGGATTTTGCCACTGATGGAAGAAAGGACGTTCCAGAAGGAATCACTGTCTCGTTTGACCTTTAACAACAAGAAACTGATTGAGTCAATTTTGATTTCTGTGAAGAGTGAGTATCAATAGTCAGAAAGAGAGAACATGTGGAGCTAAGTTTCTAGCCCAAGTAAAGGTGTGGAAGAATGTGGATTGATGTTTGTCAGGTTTTGCTGGATTGTAGCTCTGTATGAATTAAATCATTTGAAAAGAGGATGCTTCTGGACATTGAACAGAGGGAAAGTGACATGAACTTTTGCAGCTTGAGGTATACTTTTGATCAGTTTTTCTGGAGAGATTTCAGAATCTGGAGGTAGCTTCAAGTTGAGGCAACTCCATTCAGAAATTGTTTTAAGTGAGATCTGATTTGATTGCATTATCCAATGATTTCCACCCCCTCCCCTTGCAGCCCTGTTTCTTTCCAGTGAACCCTGGTTATGGCAAGAGTTTTCTCCTATATCCAGGTTTTGTGCTGCAATTGAGTATTACTTTGATTTGTGTACAACCAACCAGTGGGTTTTTTGTCAATTTTGTGATGTAGCCAAAGTGGTGATGACCCACAGGAAGTTGTAAGCCAAATTTGGATACAAGATAAATATAAAGGATCTTTTAAACTATCCTTCTATATTTTTGGCTTTGTGCTTGATTCATGTATAGAAATCTGGCGATTTTTCTTAAAATTTGGTGGAATTCTGGCTAATAAAAAACTCAAAAAGCACTTGATTTTAGCACTTTTGATTTTAATATACCTTTCTGGCTATATATAGCCAACAAATAAAAGTCTGCAACCAACACATTGTCATTTCAGGCCCAATTTTGGCACTTGTTTTGGAGGTTTTATGGAAGTTCTTTGTTGATCTGTAAATTGAATTTGTTGGTTATTTTCCCAGTAGTACAGGCAGAGAGTCCTGCATGTTGTCTTGTGAGTGAAGCTCATGAGTAGAACTTGATCAATTTCTCTCCTTGCATAATAAAGAAGTCAACTGCAAGACTGAGAATCCCATAAGTTCTAGACCACTTCACAAATGCATGTTCTAGATGATTTGTGTCTTCTCCTGATTGTTTGCTTTTGATACCACTTATAATGTGGTTATCAGGAGACCCAACCTGGTTTTATATAGGTAGCTGTTTGAAGAATTTTTTGCAGCCCTAGAAAGAGTCTGATGAGGAATTGTGATTTATTGATTGCAAAGTTGTTGTTCATGCTCAATTAGATGCAATGCAGACTTCTCAATTTCTGTAGTGAGGCTCTTCCTGTGTTTAGGAAGTTAGGAAGGTCTTTGTTGTGGGAACTACAGCACTTTCTTATTTTGAGTTTTAAAGGTCTTGAACCTGTACTCCACATTCATATGACCTTGTTTCCAACCTGAATCTAAAGCCAAAACTCAAAAGGTTGAGTTGTCTTTGGATGATTCAAGTGATCTGTATTTCTTTCAGGAGAGTGACTTTGAAGTATCTTCCTCTGTAAGCATCCAGTTACTTACTGCCAATATTGTTCAGAACAAATCATGCACTTCCCAGCTTTTTGAATGCTAATCAGTGGATCATGTAGTTTTACAACTTTTGATGAATGTGGCCTGTGCAAGTAAATGGATTATGAGAAAGAATGTGTCCAGAACACTCTTGAGAAAGTGGTGAGACCATAGGAGTTTGTTCCACCTATCAAGTAACATTTGGCAATTGGCATGCCAATTCTGAAGACCCTTTGGTTCTGTTATGTTTGTTACCTTTTACTAATACTGAGAAGTCTATATCATTCCACTTTTCAATGGAATGGTTCAAACGATATCACTATCAGGTAGAAACCCCATTTCTAGTGTACTGCACAAATAGCTGATCTGTGGTGGAACTAACACTTATTGTTGCTTGAATGCTCATGGGACAGACTAGGGTCATTATTCATTTCATGTTTACTATATGTGGCCCAACTGTTGAATTAAAAACTGATGTCCCATTCTTCTGAGCTAGGTACAGGAAACCTGTAGTGGTCACTCATATGATCATGTTGGTTTCCAGTGCAGTATTTGTTGCACAACTGTTCAATAGAAATCTATTGATCCAACCTTGTCTGTTAGGTATGTAAAAGGTGCGATGAAAGAAGTGGGGCTCTTAGTACGGGAAGATGCAATTGGAAACATATTTGGGCGATGGGAAGGCAGCATCCCTGGGATTCCAGGGGTTGCATCTGGCTCCCACACTGATGCTATCCCATATGCTGGCAAGTACGATGGTGTTGTTGGAGTTCTTGGAGCCATTGCAGCTGTAAGAGCTCTTAAAAGGATTGGATTCCAACCAAAACGCTCCATTGAAGTAATAATGTTCACATCTGAGGAGCCAACAAGATTTGGGTTTGGGTGCCTTGGAAGCCGCATGATGGCCAATAGCACCAATATTGTGGAAATCTTAAAGGAATCTTTTGATGCAGAAAATGTGTCATTTGCAGAAGCTGCAAAAGAAGCTGGGTACTTGGATGTGGCTGATGAGCTTGAAACGGTTGCTCTTGATGTTGGAAGGTATTCTGCCTTTGTAGAGCTGCATATTGAGCAAGGCCCAATTCTTGAGAAAAAAGGCAAGTTATGCTGACTCTGAGCATTTGGTCCCCACTTTGTCTGAATCAAACCTGTTTCCAAATACAATAACTTGTGGTCTGCAAACATAAAATTTAGACCTGGCCTGTGCTTGTTTTGTGGTTTTATCTTGAACTACATTGACCTGGTAGTTTGTTTTCTGTTGGTACTCAATTCTAGGTGGTTATGGATCATTCAGGTATCCCAATAGGAATAGTGACAGCAATTGCAGCACCTGCAAGCTTGAAAGTTGGATTCAAAGGAGATGGGGGTCATGCAGGTGCTGTCCTCATGCCTGTCAGGTGACATTACTCAACTTCTGTCACTCACATTTGTGCTAGTGGGCTCAGTTTGAGAAAAAAACGTTTTGGACAACAAGGAGTATTTATGGGGAAAGAAATACTGGAACCATAAGTGGCAATTCCTCTGGAACTGCTGGGAAAAACCAATGTACCCTTTGAACTGATGAAGCAAAAGTCACATGCAAAGAGTCCCTTTTGACCTTGAAGAAGGAATCATGGGATTATGAAAAGATTGTAGTAAGGCACTGAAAATGTGAGTTTTTCTCCAGGCATGAAGTCGATTGCACGTCTCTCTTTTGTAAGCACCTGAGTCCAATGATGTGGAAAAGCTACACATCAAAGTGTAAATGCTCAATTGCATAGAGGCTTGATTGGTCTTCCATAGATCCTTAATAGTTCACTGTATGATTGGTGGGGTTCACACAACTTGGGGTATGCAAATGAACCTGGAGGGTTCATTTTAATTGATGAGTATTATGGTCATCTAGGGGGGGTCTTGTGTCCATATGCTGGAATGCTCCTGTATGCCAATAGGTCATTCTGAAGGTGCAATCCACAATAGATATCGATTCCAGTGGACTCACTCTTGCTGTGAAAATGCTTGGTTAAAAGAATGATTTGAGTGATCCATCTAACAGAAAACTTTTTGGACAAGGTTTAATGTGGTTTTATTTTGTTCTTCATTCAGGAATGATGCTGGATTGGCAGGTGCAGAATTAGCTCTTTCAGTTGAGAAGAATGTCCTGGCATCAGGCTCTACAGATACTGTGGGCACTACAGGAGTGTTTAAAATTCACCCTGGTGCTGTGAATAGTGTACCTCGAGAGTCACACCTTGAAATTGACATTCGAGACATTGATGAAAAAAGACGAGACAAAGTTGTTGATGAAATCAAAAGATCTGCACATGAGATTGCTGGAAGACGAAGAGTCACCCTGACAAAATTTGAAATTGTGAATCAAGACCCACCTGCACAAAGTGGAGATCAAGTTGTTGGAGCAGCTATTCAAGCAGCAGAGCTTTTGGGGCTTGAATATCAGACTATGGTAAGCCGAGCTTATCATGATTCTTTATTTATGGCTCGAATTGCTCCAATGGGTATGATTTTTATTCCATGTTACAAAGGTTATAGTCATCGGCCTGATGAGTTTGCATCATTGGAGGATATGACCAAAGGTGTTCAAGTACTGTCTTTGACACTTAAGCGCCTGTCGTCTCTTTAGTTTCAAGGGTTTTAATTCAATACCCTCAGCCCTATAATACTATCATAGATCAAATTTGTTTAATCTGTCTTCATCTGATGGCATGAGTTAGTATGCAATCCTATTTCTGCTGAATTGGTTACCTGGAAAAAGGCTGGCAATTTGCAAATTTATTAAGATGCCACTCAATTAGGGTAGCTACTGTGCAGCATGGACACAAGTCCCTACTTGCTCTTTAGTCTGGGAAAGTGACCCCACTCACTGAAACACCTCATGCATCCTTCTCATGCTGAAATGAGTCAATTAATAATTGACTTAGGACACTGTCCTCTGAGCCAGAACACTATCCAGGCTTGGGTGTAAGTGACACTGGTTCCCTGCCCAGTGTTAGAGCATGCTTGCCATTCTTGAGTTGCATAGCTGAAAGGACAGTGTAAAAGTTGGAATATATATTCCTCTCTCCAAGTGCTCTTGTACACCACAATTGTTAATTGTTAACTCTCATATATGATTGTAGTATATCAGTGCAGCATGCCTGCATATTGTTTCTGACAAATCTGAAATTAAGGGAGACTGCAACATATTGCTTCACTATAGTTTCACAGGTGCTGAGACTGGTTGTACATGAGGCTCCCTTTCTTCCTCTAGTTACTGGATTCTGGTCCTCCTGTCATGTCAGCAGGATGTGTCATGTCAACTGGTTTTGGAGGCAAAACTCAACACATCAAAGATTTTCATTAGGATGTTGTAGTGAGGTATGCAGGTTAGTGTAAAAGCCCTTCAGGACTGTGTTGTGCAAATTTGTTAATATAGAACTGCTTCTCAACTGTTTTAATTTTATACTAGCTTGAAAGAGTAGGCTTAAACTAAAAATGAAGGAACTTAGCAAGACCAAAGATTTTGGAGAAGATTTTACAATCAATGGTAGGTGCACTTTTTCTAAATTGTATGGCCTTTCTCTTTCAAAAGCTATTCAAATCATTCAAATCTTGTTTTCACATCTTTGCATGTCTTCATAATTGTGGACCATTATTCTTTTGGTTTAGGATGCTAGTTGAACCTACAGCCAGCAATATGTTGACCCAATATTCAGATTCATGTCTTTCCGTACATTGAAAATTCATTTTCTCAAACTAAAACAAAATATAATTCACCACTTAAAACAACTTTAGTTTCTAGACAGGTCATGAACATATTCATTTTGTGTTCATGTTACCTACACCACGTCATAAAAGTTTCCATCAACTCTCATGATTTTGTTCCAGTTCTTCTTGTCATAAAAAGGCAAAGCCATTACATGATGAACCAACTTGTTTGCTTTCAGAATGGAATTAGTTTAAATCAGGCACTATTTCGCAGATCCATAGGAAAGAAATAAAGTTATAAAAATACATGAGGTCCATGGTCCATACCATACAGGTATCTTATATCCTGTGTGCTGGAAGAACACTTATTCCTGTCCATAAGGTGCATTAGGGTAGCCAGGCCGGTCACCGAACACTTAGTGTCTCAGAGGTCTGCGAATGTCTGGAGAGTTCTCCTTTGAATTTCATGCCCCAAGAGGAATTGTAGCCCTACTATTTGCGCACTGACAGAAAGTTTAATAGTTGAAAGATGAAGAAATGAGTCAGATGTGACCCTCCAAAGTAGGGGGGGGGGGTCAAATGGTGGAAACTAAAAACCACCAAACACTCGGAAGACTATTACCAAACACCCAAAAAAGTCTTTGAAAGTCGCTTTATTTCCTTTATGGTTCAAAGATTATTTGTAGATCATAAGGTTGTGCTCTTATAGCACTTTAAATCACTTAAATTGAAAAGAAATGAGAAAGTTATGAGCATTGAAAGTAAGAGGGGTAGAAGAGAAGAAAAGAGAAGAAAAACGCCTTTTATAACGTGGAGAAGCTTATTTCTCTTGTTGCTCTTCTATAATTACTCCTTTGCCTCTGCTGTTCAAAGACGAATTGAAGAGGTCAAGGTAGCGCTCCCATAACGTTTTAAATCACTCAAAATGAAAAAGAGATGAGAGAATTTATTAATAAACTGTTCGGTCATAGGGCAGGTTACCCCAAGGTGTTATATACCCAAGTGAGTTGTGGAGAGTCTTAGCCTAAAGGCAATGGCCCAAAACCCTAAAATGGAAGAGATGGCCTCATCCCACATACCCAATCAGGTGCCGGATGTGCGACCTTGGGAGGTTTTTGCAAACAGTGCTGTCGGCCTAACTTTAAACTAGGGATGCCTTTTCCTCCACACAAGTTCGGAAATAGAAGGTCGGTTGCCTCTGTTTTTGTGTGCAAATTTAGGGGCACACACCTAGTCAGGCTTCTACTTGGCCACATGCTTGGTTGCTGCTAACTTATTCTTGTTGTTGGTACTTTGTAGCTCTGGCTATTGACCCATTGAATGAGAATGGACACTGGACCATAGGGAAGAGGCTTTATAAGATTTAGGATGCAATTTTGCCTCTACCTTGGGATACACTATTCATAGGCAATGGCTGGAGCCTTTGGTGAACCAGCACCTAAACTGATACCGTGGTAGAAAACACCAATTTTTTTGGGGGTTACTTTTAAACATTATAATCCTCCTGTCCTAAGACTAAATCAAGATCTTTGAGTCCAATTATAACAGTTGCCTTGGTGGCCACTGAGAGGCCTCAGTCAAGGACATGAAGGTCTTAGTGTAGGTGCTGGGTCACCCTTATTAGCTGTACCCTGTTTTAGTATGGTATAAAATTTATTTTCCATTCACATTTCTTAAGTTCTTTATTACATGGTTTGGTGGTTTCTCACGATCTTGTTTGTGGACAGGGTGGGGGCGTTCATAAAGTAAGGGTCTTCGACAATATGATAGCTGAGTCCAGGTTCACATTTTGCAAATGTCCCCCACCTGTAGGCCAAAGTAGGATGTTATATCGTAGTACCTTTTCAGGTTTGGCAAAAATTATATTATTTTTTAAAATGTCAAGATTTTAGAAAATTAAGGTCCTTCCTGCTGAAAATTAATTTTTTTTTTTTTTTACTAAAGTTGATTTTTTTTTTTGACATCTTTTATAGGCTTGAATTTTCAAAGAATATTTTTTACTGAAGTCAAAATTTGTTTATTGACATCTTTTATAGGCTTGATAGTGCAACTCATGGAGAACTACATTATTCTACCACATGGTTTTAAAATTTTTCCCTTTTTTGATTTTGTGTATGTAATAAATCTAAAAAATAAACCCTCCCTTTTAATGCCTGATGGTATGCCATTGATTAGTGCAATATTTCCTATAAGGTAGGTTTTGGGATCAAACTTGTGTCGAAATCAATTTTTCAAAATAAAATAATTATTCAATAGTGAGATGTTGAACTTGAAAAGGTACTACAATATTCCTCATCTAATTCACAAGGCTTGTATTGTGCCTTACATGGTTTTGTGTAGAATCATATGGTTCATGTTTTGATGTAAAACACTTTTAGAAAAAAAATGTTCAAGAACTCTTTGTGAGATTTGAACCCACAATCATTTGGAACTAGGACCTAATTATTATCACTAACCTATTGCTTGTTGGTTGAAACATCCATATTGGATTTTGTATTTATTTTTCACTTCTCAAGTTATTTGTCAAATCCCCTATGAAAAAAACAACATAAGGCACTACATGGCTTTTTCTAACACCCTTACAAAGTTTGATCACGGATGTTTAACATTCTCCCTTGGGTAAAACATGAGGAAATGGTTAGTATGACACAAAGTTTATCATGAACCTAAACATAAATAGATCATTAGGTGTAAAAGGGGAAAGGTGAGAGGGGGAAAATACATAAGCGTATTGCTTAAGAGTGGGAGGGATTTTATAATAGGCATAAGATCTTTCCATTTTTAAGGAGTCAATGTATATATATATATAGGAAGGGTATTTATGGATGTAAAGTGCCCTTCAAATATGTTAAGGAAATTTATTTGAATAATTTATGAATTGTCATAAAGGATAGAGTCAATACATGACAAGTTAATTGTTGTTTCAACATGTAAATAGTAAATACTTGGGTTGAAAATTTTCCATTTCAAAAAATCGAATGGATGGCCTTACAACATTATAATTAGATCTGATGGGGAGAAAAATGATTTTTTTCTTTTGAATCTAGTTCATCTATTGGAACTTGTCACAACCAACCTTAAATCAAGCAACTTGGGTTTGCAACAAGTGACAACTTGAGAGCTTAGTGAGGAGCAACATGAAAACCTACACCCCATTGGAAATTATTAATGTGATTATTCATGTGATTCCATTTTACCATCAATCTTCCATAGTGCAATCAACTGTGTTGTTAAATTTTTTAAGTGAGTTGCATTAGATTAACAAGAAACATTAGTCATCAATGAAGAATGATTAAACCTACCAAGACCTTGCACCTACCAAAGATCACATGTGAATTTTTCCATTTCCTTTAGATTGTTAAGGTCTACTTGGTTAGAAATTACAATTTAGATGATGAAGTCACAAAACTTAAACTTTACACAATGCACATTGCAGAATCAAAAATAAGCTACAACATTTGAGTTTAATTAAGTAATATTATATTGGCATTGGTTTAAGAATCCTTCCCCATCTTCCTCCTTTAATAATGGCAAGTCTCCTTCCCAAGTATGTACTACATTCAAGCCCTTTCTAAAAGTTTGCTTGTGAATTTGTGAAATCAAAATGTGACATTGTGCTTTGTGAATATTTGTCATTCAATGCATCTTGGAATTTGTGAGTTTGTGTTTTAGTTTGAAATTCAAACTTGCATGTTGAATGAACAATGTACAAATTGTGGTTTCTACTCTCTAGGAATGAAAGTGACAACAAAAAGTCAAGACTTGGAAGTTGTTAAACCACAACATTTGAATTCTTATTTTGTTATGTGCATTGTATGTGTTTTTCAACATTCATTAGAGTTTGAACTTCAATGACATGTGTGCATGCTACATTGTGGAATATGCAACTCAAATGTCATGTCAAAATATCAATAAAAACTCATCCTTCAAGGGCACAAATAAGATAATAGGAGCCAATCGTGGCACTATGACCAAATTGTGACAAAATATTTTTGACTCCTTAAAAAATAATGGGAATACTTGCTAGAATGATGTGGTAGTCTACAATTGGTTATAAAAGGTGATGGATAATATCTATGTGATTTTCATAGTAGCCAAAAATATTCATTAGTTTTGTCATGATATTATGTTATTATGTAAAGGTGTGGATAATTATTGTGCACAAGTATATGTCATTTTGAAGGCATTTCAAGTCTTTTACAAAATGAAAAAAATAGCATAACCATTAGTTAAAATGTTTTAAGTGTGCTTGTGAATACTCTATATTCATTAAATTAAAATAATTTGAAAATGATATATTATGATCATTTTCCTTAGCATATGAATTTTTCATTATTTAGTTGTAGGAAAAATGATATTTGGTGGGTCTTGATTGCATGGCACACTACACTAACTAACGGTGGTCTAGAAAACAAAAGTAAGCTCATGATGTGTTAAGGTTGGAATCCAATTAGATCATCAATTGTTAGACATTTATTTGATTTTCAAAAGTTCAAAGAGGCATAAAATTGAGTTTCAAAAGTTTGTAGAGTTGCAAACCAAAGGCAACAAGATCTTAAAAAACATCAAGACTCAATGGGTCAACATGTTAAGTGGGTAATAAAAAGGCTCATAGATGAGTGTTATAAAAACTTGTTAATGAGGATGGTAATTGATTCTCCAAGTGAGCCAAAAGTTGTTCCCAATTTTGAGTTGTTTTGTGATGTGGAGGTTCTTTTGGGTCTTAGTTGCTTGATTCCTTTCCTTGAAATAGTGAAATCATTAATTAAAATTTTAGTTAGTTATGTGATCTGCTTGTATGTGATTTTGTTGCAATGGTAAAATTATGTCAAGACCTACCAAATATGCCTTGTATTCTGACCTTGAACTAATTATTTTACATATTTTCAATTTTTGCATTCAATTGTTTTGCCAAGGTTAGAAGCCTTAGGTTTCCTCTGATGTGGATTACATACTTTACAACTAAGATTGATCACCTCACATTTGAGGTGAATGGCCAATCTATCTGGGCCCAATCATTCATTTAGATTAGAAATGGTTTGCATAGAATAATACGTTAATAACATATGTACCTATTGAACAAAACAATTCCAATTTATCAATATTACATTAACTAACAGGAGAGCTTCCAATTGAGGGGGTATAATTATGGAATTTGGATGTTTGGTGCGATATTCCTTTTTGATATGCCAATCATGATTGGACCCTCATGCAAATGTCACTATTCAAAATCACCATGTCAAAAAATTGTGGCTTAAGGGAAACATTAAATGTTAAAATTAAATTACGTTACTTATGTCACATTTATTAAGTGAAAATACCTAATTATTATTATTACCTAAGTGTTTAGATACACATATTTAAGCCACCCTAAATTTAATTATATATATATATAGTTTTATATTATTTTTATTTAATTTCTTTGCATCAAATTTTGAGACTTTATATTTATTTAAGTTTTTGATTTTAGTCGTTGAAGTTGTAAGTATTGATGAGGATGCAATTGAACATGATAAACTCATGTGATAAAACTAGGATTTTTTCAACATACCATATGTATTTAACATATTTTCCAACTATATAATTGGGAGGTGGCAATACAAAATACTTATATAACATGTAGGATTTTTCAAAGTGATTCAATTATCAAATTATGGTATGAAAGGATACTTTATTTTATCTTCCTCCACATTCAATTATTAGTTCATTCACTAACCTGTTAATTGAACCTATTAACAATTCATGCTTGAAATATTATATATAGATATATATATTCTAATATCAAGAATTAATTCATACCATATATTCAAGGGCCACATGGCCACCTAAGGCTAAGCCACATCACCACCCACTACTACAAAATGTGGTTGTTCAGTTCATTAGTCCCTATCTACTACATTAGTGAATTCACAACATCCTCAGTAAGTCATGTTCATTAGGACTAGTGAATTTACTAAAAATCTAGTGAAATCATTTGGAATATAAAAATGCATTTTGTTGTAACTAGTGGGTGCCCGTGGCCGAAGGCCACTGTGAAGCCCCTGTGTGAAATCCAGGTCCCAAAATTGAGATCCCACATCTTGAAAATCACGTCCTAAAAGTTTTCAAGTTTCGGTCTTGGAAACTGAAAACCATGTCCTAAAAGTTTTCAGGTTTCGGTCCTGAAAACCATAATAAGTCCTGGGCAGTTTAGGGCGGAAAAA
>Ga0209208_10007026_pt1 | contig 15406 bp, 12 predicted proteins | sample S1TSphfallax_3_FD_187694 | JGI IMG/M metagenome (GOLD analysis project Ga0209208, IMG submission 187694) | Host-associated microbial communities from peat moss isolated from Minnesota, USA - S1T2_Fd - Sphagnum fallax MG (SPAdes) (version 2) | ecosystem: Host-associated > Plants > Peat moss >...
TGTTCATCTTCCCCCCCCTTTTGTGGCCTTTGCTTTTCCTCAAAGTCCATTGCAGGTCCAACATAACATTCCCAACCACCATGCCAAATGAAGGTTACAAACGCACCAACAAATAATGTTAGGTCAAACTTTATAGTTCGAACTCCCTTCACCCATGCGAAACATCAGTTGTGAATTCATGCACAAGAAATCTTACTGCTCCAATTGGAATGTGTTATTTTACTTGCATGCACCATTGCGTCAATTTCATTTGATTGAGCCTTAGGATTTTTTCAAATTTCAAGTCCAACTCTCAAGTCCATTTTCATTGGTTGCCATTGCTTTGCCTTCTCCAACCACTTCCTCCTCCCATTGACCCTTAGCCTTCTCATTATCAACCAAGCTCATGAAAACTTTTAACCTTTTTTTTGTTTTAAAGGTTTTTTTTAATGTTGAGTCTTCTCCCGCACTTTAAAGGGGTTGATACCTTGATCGACACTCTAACCAATTTGGGGTTAGGCTATTTCTTCTTGAATTTATTTATTTTCCTAGTTCACTTCACTCCAAGTTCATGCCTCCTTTCTTGTTCAAACTTGGCCACCATATCTGGCAAATGGTCCAAGTGTGAAGGTTTCACCTAGACTTTCTCTTTGGGGTGGCATCCTTTATGTTTGATTAGATTCTCACTGTCTTATAAATGTGTTTGCTATATTTGAATGATACCATCTATTTCATTAGCAAACCTTTGCATCAACTTCTGGTCGCATCTTTTGCTTCTAGTTTAGTCCCTTTTCATGCCTTAGAAACAACTTTAGTTTTGAGACATGAAAAATCAAATGTGCCACAAAACTAGTTAGCCATTTCAACATATAAACATTGAGGTGGGGCTTCACAACTATTTCATATGGCCCTGCATATTTCACAACGAAACATGGTTTAGGTTCAGTAAAATATCAACTATGGCTTCTTAGGCTCTTTTGAAGACTATGTGCAGAGCATGACAACATAATCCATGCTGGTCCAACAGGAATTGCATACACTTTCTTCACTGGAGCAAATGCCAGACATGCAAGAGAACTATCGTCAATCCTAAACTGAGGCCAGCACCCTGTTAATCCAGAGCTATCAATTATGATTGACAATAGTCAAGGTGGAGGTGGGTTATCCATTGTCATAGATCCAGCAAGATAGCAACCAGTATCTGTGTCTGAATTGAATTGTCCAGGATTTGGTTTTGTTGAATAGATTTTGGTAAGGTCGCTATTTCACTCTCTTGCTAGTTTAGATAAAACTCCGTTTCTGCAATGTATCATGTATGAGCTTATCACCAACAGGCAAATTGTCATTGGGTTGAAGAAGATAGATCCTCACGAGCCTTTGGAAGCCAACTAATGAGTGGGCCGTGGTGGATGCGCTGTACACCAAAGGGCAAGGCATAAGGACAGGTACCAGAGGGAGAAGAGGGGTGAGACAGATGCGCCATGAGTTCTACACCAGTGAGCAACTCATTGCCTTAGCTTAATGGCATTCCTGCATTGGGAATAAGGTAAATATGGGGATGCCCAGAGGTTTCATAAATAGTTTAATGATGGCTTACAATTTATGCATCTTGACTTGGGTTTGGTGTTCAAACGTCACCTTTGATTCATGACCTATTAAGATGTTGGATTGCCTGGACTGGAGAATGTTCCACCTTTTTCTACATTTCGTCAGAAAGCACAGGGATTTGAACAAGAGGCTTGGAAAACTGTAACTGGACATAGGCCAACCTGGTGAGACCAAAGATTAAGAAAGGGTATTGGGCAATGGGAAGAAGGAAGAAAGGGAGCTCATGAGGGTTTTGGGATCTGAAGGAACATAATACACATTTCTTTAAGAACAATTTAGTTTTGCTCATTTCCATGTCCAATAATTTATGTGTTGCAACGTTTTTAGTTTCATGTAATTAAAGACCCTTGTAAAGCCTCCTAACTTTCTTTAGTGTCAATGGAGGGCCTCTTATTCTCAGTGATTACACCCAGTCCCATCCCAAGGGTTCTTCAGCGTGTACCCAAAATATTACATTTAAAAAAAAAATGCCCATAGTATGGGTGGAAGAACCCTTCGTACCACTCTGTAGTTGTGGCCGTTGGATCTCAGAGATCCTGCCCATTGAAAATGGACGCCCAAATTTTCACTGTTGGGGAAAAGAGGGAAGCTGAGCAGCAGTACTCTGGGGCAGGCCCTGCTGTCAGGGCAGTACGACCTGGACATTGGGCTCCTGCCCTTGGTTTCAGGGCATCTTGCCCTGACAGCAGGCCTTCCCCTACACATCTAGTTTTTACACGTTCTTGCAAAGTACTTGAAAAAATAATTGGAAAAAACTCCTACTGTATTTGGAGGGAACCTTATATCATCACTAGGAAAATTTAGCCAAATTTGGCTATAAACATGATATAAACTGCAATTTTTTTAATCATCTTTCTATATTTGTAGCTACACACTGAAAACCAAATACTAAAATCCAATGATTTTTTGTCTCACTTCAGGTGATTGGAAACCTCTAAAATCACCTCATTTTAAAATTTTGAATTTCACTGTTTGGTCAAAATTCTCAAATAAACAAATTCTATTGTGATAGCTTCATGCTAGGCTACTACATGTTGTAATGATCTGTGGCTCATGAACATTGTGCCAATTTATATGACAATCCATGTTTCACAAGCTTTATTCATATGTAAACTTTGTTAGTGTGAGTTTGAGCAGTATAATATAAATATTCACACACAAAAATTGCAAATTGCGATATTTCTGCAATAGTTTCCTACATGAAGTGTTTGTTTTTTCAGTTTTCTCATGTTGCTCCAAAGAGGTGATTAGCCACAAAAGGATTTAAATTTTGCTAAATCTTCTTAATTATTGATGATTGCCACTTTGGCTGCAATACGAAATTGAAAAAAAAAAAAACCACTACCAAATGATCCCTGGAACCCAAAAGCCATGTAGGACACAGAGTAGTGTTGGTCAGTTCATTATTTTTTTCAATATCCAGCAAGCCAGTTATTTGAAAATTTTATTTTTTCAGTTATACATAGCGTATCAAATATTTTCTTAAATCCAGTTTTTGGTACCTGCCTAATATCAATTTGCTAGAATGGTTAGCCAATCAAGTTATCAATTTTTTATTTATTTTTTAGGTAAGAACTGCATGGTATGCATAAAGGCTGCTACTTGCAAGAATTGGTTAAGAATTGTTTTGTGCAGTGTCAAGGTTCGTTATTAAGCCAAAAAAACCCATTTTTTTCTTTTTAAAATTCCACGGAAAAGGACAAGTCACAGAAAATACTATCAATAAATGTGTAGCTACAAGGATCATGAAATATTTCATCCTGTAGTTGAATATTCTAGATGCCAACATTCACCACATTCATCACAACTCAAACATAACTTGAACTCAACCAAAACATATTAAACTTTATTTCATCACTCATAACACACACCAATGTCACAAGTAGAATCTTCAAGTTCATGGAGTATGACTTGCCAAACAACAAAGTCCTACACCACTATGTAATGTTCCAAAAAATCAAAATGAAAAATTGGGATCAACCTCTCATGTTGCCCTACTCTTTAGGCCTTTGCACCACAAGATATCACCTTGGAGTCTTGTTAGAATTACTTTTCCACATAAACCCATTCAACACTTAGGCCCTACTCTCACATTCTCTTTGCAATCTCCTAAATCCCACATTTGAACATATGCCCCATTATAAACATTCCCATTTCTTTCAACATATATTTTTCTCACTAATCATAACTCCTTTCAATAAAATTAGTCCAACCCTAGAGCTCTACAAACCCCCAATTTCTTGTTGTTTCCCTTCAACACACATCTAAAGCCCAAACTACATTCACCCATGCTATGTTTCCATTTTTTTGACAAGTCCAAAACCCAATAGGCTCTAGAACATTTCCCATTGCTCAAATGTTCATTAAGGACATTACAACTTATAGCTGAGTAATCTTATTCCATCTTAGTTGACTAATGACATATTGTAAATATTTGAAAGAATTTTCTTTTTTTCACAATGAAAAAACAAAGGATATCAAATCCCCTCAAACTTGTATGTCCAAAATTTAATTCAAAGACATTCATAGCCATCACTCCAGCTTGTCCATATTGAAATAGTGAGTTGTGTCCAACATGGTATTACTTTCATTGATGATTCCTGTTTTTTCCATAAGTAATTCATTAATGAATTGCCCTTCATGGGCAATTTGTCCTTTGCATTAATCAACCAATTCTTCATAATCATGACAAGTTTGTCAAGATTATCAATTCTCCACCTACAATGTTATTAGGCTTATCAACATTCCAACTATACTAAAATTTATCTTAGTCCCAATCCCTCTACCCATGGTAGTTTAGTTGCCCATTATGTTTGAAACTTTCTAATGCTATCATATGATTTTTTTCGTTTTTTCCCAATCCCATCCACATCTAACTATTGTTTTTTTTAAGTGGGTCAAATTGGGAATGTGATAACTGCACAATCTCTTCAAGATCTATGGATTTAAGATGGATATGAGGAATGTCATCAGGTATTTCAAAACTTGAATCTAATAAATTCTAGATAAGGGGTGCACTTTGCAAATCTGGTGGACTCTAGACAAAGGTGGCACTTTGCAACTGTGATGGACTCTGGACAAAGGTGGCACTTTGCAAATGTGATGGACTCTGGACAAGGGGTGCACTTTGCAAATCTAATGGATTCTAAACCAAAGGTGCACTTTGCAAATGTGATGGACTTTGATAGTGGGTGCATCAAGGTCTTCAAGTGGGTTAAAATTGACGTGTAGGAAACCATGTTCCACTCATAGGTGATTTTGGCCCACTAGAAGAATATATGACCTAGGAAACATGTTGGATTAGTCACAAGACAAAGTGGCATGGTAAGCTTAGGGTTTTTGGATGAATTAGAATATTGAAATATAGAAAAAAAAGGAAAAACCTAAATTGAATTCAAGGATTGTGTGCAGGTAATGCATAAATAAAATGAATTGAAAGAATTGATACAAATAATAGCAACAAAACTCAATGAACCAAAGAACCATTACAGTTAATAATAACACAAATAGAATGAACTTTTGAACTCAAATGTCAATTCAAAGAGTTGATATAGACCAAAGTTGCAACATACAAAATGACATTGTGAGTAGAAAAAATCAATACAAAAACAATGAACCCAACTACCAATCCAAAAACAAATAGAACAAGACTAAATTCAAAATGAAAAGCTTTGAAGGAGCAAGCCTAGATTGAAACCCTAAACTATATACACAAAATTCACAACCTCATAGGTAGAAGATATCAAAGCTAAAAGATTGAAGTAGAAGCTTGCAAGAATCCAACTAAAACTTAAACAAAATCAAAATATATAAAATCTAGAAAGAGGAAGATCACACCTTGAATGAATACAATTTTTTCTTGAATTATGGGAGCATCGTCGACCTCTAAATCGAAATCACCCCATGTAATAAATAAAAATCCTCTTGTTGTTCTTCAAAGCTAAAATGACTACTCCATTGAGTTTGCTCAAATCCACAATCGTTGAAAAACACAAAATATGTGCAAAGTTCATAATCTAAAGTTCTAAACCTAAACATAGAAAGCTCTCTACAAGCATAACAAAATGGGATTAGGTCTGTCCAAAATTGGAATAGACGTTTTAGCTTTCAAGAATTCCAAAACAAATGAAGTTCCAAGTAAGAGATCTTGTTGTTTGTAAACATAAATGTCATTCATGATTACATGACTTTGTAATCCATATGGTCACGTCACTTATCTAGTAGTCATATTTTTGTCCTAATCATAAATGCCATCAAATATATATATATATATTATATATACATTAATTTCAATTTAATCCAACCATTTGGTAGGTAGGTAGGCTTAAGTAAGTAGGTAAGTAAGATCCTATTTATTTTTTAGTGACAAGCCTTTGAATATATTTGGTGCATATATTGTGTGTAGACCAATACTTTTTCACCTACCTATATAGTTTTCAAAGTTGAACTTGTTGACAAAAGATATAGGATAAATTTATAACATTATCTCACATCATCCTTTGTTGCATACAAAAGTACCCAACTTTGACCATTATAATTTTTTTGATATTTTGTCCAAATGAAAAGAAATAAATTTCATTCTTAAATTAGTTTCCAAAATCTATACATCTATAAAAGAAATTTAACAAAAATATCAAATAATTTTATTTTAAATGCATTTGAATTTTCACTATTTAAAACATTTGAACAAGAATGATATCTTGAAGTTTTTTTTTTTCATAATTTTTTTTGTAAATAAACATATTTAAAATCAATATGGTTTTTTTGGTATATATATGGATGAGTCCTACCTACCTACCTACCTACTTATAGATAGGTAAGGTAGGTAGTATGATAAGTAGGTTGGTAGTAAAATATAATAAGTAGGTAGGGTTATGAATATGGTATGAATATATATATATATTATGAGTATTATTTTCCCACCTTTTAAAAATATAATGAACAATAAAAATTGTATAAGTGTTATACATATTACCATGTGTTATATTTATTTGTAATTATAAAAAATATTTTGATAAAATACTAATTTAGATCAAATTTTATATTTTTTGCTACCCATCACATGGAAACATGAAAAACAATGTCATTTTGGGGCATGTGGATTTCTTTTGAAATTCATTGGATCATTAATAAAAATATATTTCATTATTTATTATCAAAGAATCCAAAAAATACATTCATTTTTATAAACCTTTGAATAAGAGTTTGAACTTAAATGATTTTATTATATTCTAAGCATCATTTTTTAATTTAATTTTATGGTTTCAATAATTTTGGCACTATTTTGTTTCCATTTTTGGGAATTTATAAAAAAAATACCAAATTTTTGTTTTAACCACTATTCAAAAATTCACATTAAATAATTAGTGATTCTAAGACAAAAGTCCTAGAAATTATGAAGCATTAGTTATTTACTTGTGTAATAATTAAGTGTTTGATCATCTACAAGCTTATAATATGTATTACTAGGTATGTATGTCTACCTTTTAGTTTTTTTCCCTTTTATTTGTTTTTAATGTTTGAAATTGGGTCCATTCATGATTGGGGTACCAAAAAGGATTGTCTAATTAAAAAAAGACTGCAAAGGACAACTTTGGATTTTTTTAATCTTACATTATTATAATTGTAGTGGATTCTTATATGCCAATAGATAAAATGATATTTTTTTAATTAATAAAAATAATTTGGGCTCAAAATTATGTTCAATGGGTTCAAAATGTATAGCTTAAGATGCAAGTCGCATGTGAAGGAAATAAACATGCCAAAAAAATGTTTGGTTGTCCATTGAAATTGATTTTGGGATTTTTTGGGATTTTTTGCATTTCTGGCATTAAATTAAAATATTCATACACAATTATGTATGATTGTGAAAAATCACCATTAACACATGAATTATCTTATATTGGACTATTCAATATCTTTCACTTAAATGTTTTTCATGTAAATGTTATTTGTAAAAAATAGCTCTAAAAGTCCTTAAGTTTTTTTTTCCTTTTATGGTACCCCAGCCATGAATGGACCCAATTGTATATTATTAAATAATTAAATGTTGTTCATGAAAATGATTTTTAGTCATATATTCCTATCCATGAAATTTTTTAGTCATGTAGTCATATCCATGGTTACAAAAATATAACAAGGCACAAAAACATGGTATGTATGAACTATATGATTAAAAATGGTCATTAGTCATATTTGTCATAGTCATAAATGTCAAGTTTTGGTGTAGTGGTGGTAATCTTAATTAATGATGTTAAACAACCATTTGGCAAAAAAATTACACTTTGTGATGTAATGGTCAATGATGGAAACATCAAACTTAAAGCAAATTTGTTTCTCAAGCAAACATTTGAGTTGCATGGGGTGATGGTGGCTAGGGTTTAGGATGTTCATGGGTGATGAGGTAAACTTGTAACTAGTTATGATGAGAAACATCATGGTGATGATAACATGTGATTTGGATGCATATTGGTAGCTTACCATTTCATCCACCATCATTGATGGTGATTTGGATTTTGGTAGTCCACTTGGCCCCATCACACCTCCCCAACAAATGGTGCAATCTAGCCATAGATTGCCAAAAATAAAATAAAATTAGGTTCTAACTTTAGCTAAGTTCTTTTTCTTTTTTTTCCCATTTATGTGATGGTGCACATGTGGTGATTATCTCACACCAAATTTAACATGAGTGGTGATGATCCCACAACAAATTTTAACAAAAATTGTGATTTTCAAAAAGAAATTGCTAAAAAAGTAAAAAACTAACATTTAGTCTAGAAAAAAATAAATTCTAAGTGGTTGCAACTTGGCATTCAATGTTTCATCCAAAGTGGCCTATGGCAAAAAGGGGCTAAAAAGTCAAAAAGTCCTTTAGGGCTAGTTGTGCCTCCCCTGTGAAAAGCAAAATTTTGCACCAATTCGTCAGAAACAAAAGGTAACTATAGTTTTATTATTATTTCAATACCTGAAAATTTCTCAACATATAATGTCATAATATTTTTAAATTAAAATAATTTATTAATTGTAAAAGGTCTTCAAACACAAATACTAAAAATTTCCTTAGAAGTTAAATTAATAATAAAACCATTGAAAAGATTAAAATTAGTTTAACAACATATTCATTGTTTAATTGTGAACCACAGGCACAATATGACACATTCAAACCAATGTGATTTTGTTCCCAATAACATTGCATGTTTTATTTCATCTCAGTTTTTCAAACTTTAAATCTTCATTATATTACACACACACACACACACACACACACACCTTTACAAGGGCAATTATGCCCTTGCAAAAAAAAATAGAAAACAAATGTTTTGATATATACTCTTAAAATCATGGACATTTGCAAAGGTAATTCTATATCCATGCCCAAAAAACAAAATTTATGGAAAATTGTATGATCACATAAGTTTGAGCTGACTTTTTCATCTACTTTGGGAAAATCAAGTTGAAGGAGGACCAAAGGCTAACACATGTGCTTAGCCTAATTAATTACCTTTTGCATGAAAAAGACATTGTCAAGAGTGTATCTTAGTGGGAGAAATGCATATTGGTCTTGATTGATGACTTGCATCAAAGCTGGTTAAAGCTTGAATTGCAAGGCTTTTAATTTGCCAAAATTTTTAAAAAACATTTAGAAGAGTAATTGGCCACCAATTTCCAAGCCATTCCAACATGGCCTTCTTTTTTTTCTTTTTCATCTTGCAATTTATATATATATATTTTCCCCTTCTTGTGGTGATTCTTTCTTTTTCTCACTTTTGTTTTCTTCTCCTCCTCGATTACTAATCTTGTAATTTTTCCTCATTATTTTTTTCCTCTATTATGGTTGTTTCTTCTTCCATTATTATTTGTTCTTTTTTTATCTTCTATTGTTGGTGTTCCAAACTATTCTTCAATTAAAAAAATTCATAATCTCTATTGTTGTTGTTATTTTTTTCCCATATTTTCTATCATTAGAGTTATAAGAAAATTCTTCTAAATTTTATTGTAATTTCTTTTTCTTTTCTCTTGTTGTTAAAATTAATTTCTTTATTTTCATCATTTAAAAAAAAAACTATAACTTCTTCTTCATAAATATATTTTGTCACTTTTATTGTTGTTCCCACTTCGTCTCCTTGCCATAATTGACCCAAGCAACTCCCATTGTTTAAACGTTCAATCCCCTTCATCATTCTCATACATTCAACTTTTGATAAAATATTTAGATAAAAAAGTAAACATCAAAAAAATTGAAAAATTAGATTTTGATGATGATGATGATTAGAGATGAAAAATAACTAGAGCTTGCAAACACCTCCTAATATATATTTTAATTTTTTTGCTTTGTCTCTCTTTAAGACTATAAATGTGTTCTTCTTGTGTTCTTTCATATTGTTGCATTCTTTTGCCATCACTCATGCAAATTAATAGCATTAATTATGAATGTTGCACTCTTTTCTCTTTGACTTTAATGTATATTTTAATTTGTGAAAAGAATTGAAAACATGAGAGTTTTTTCTTTGGTTGAATCTTTTTATAAAATCTTTCATGAACTCTCTATCATTTTTATAAAATGATAATAACTTTTGTTTAGCCAATGGAAATTTTTCTTCAATTACTTGAACATTATTAATTGTACACACATCAACATGTTATTAATGTAAGCATTTTAGCAACAATTGTTTCTTGCTAAACACATGGAATGTTGGGTGAAAAATTTAATTTACTATTTGGGTTTGTTTGTCATAGGTGATAGCTTCGACATGTTTTACGTGTTTTTACACAAATTTGTAGATTGATGCAGTTGTAGGTGTTCCATTCACCTTGTAAACATTTTGGTGCTCAAAGGTTTCTAAAAGAAATGAATGCATGAATGCATGTTTTTAATTTTTATACTCATGATGGTATTATGACCTCATAAAAGTTTCACACCATTTTTATTTCACATTTTTTTTTAAATCTTTAAATTTGGGTTTTCCAACATAGTGCCATACTTTAATAACAAATAAAGAACTTGTATAAACATCAAATTCAATGAGCATTATCCACATAAGCTAGTATTGTAAAATGGGAGACAATACAATGCCCAAATATAGGTCATAAAATATGTGTTGGATGTTTTTAATGATTGTAATTATACTCACCTTTAAATCACATAATACGCATTTCTTGATCTTGTTTATTAAATTTGAAATAATATTTTACATATGTGGGTATTGCATTGTGAGACTAAGACTTCACCTATTCAAATAAACTTTGAAGTAATTACAATCATTATTTAAACCTTATGTGAATATTGCATATTTAGTTACTCGGTCCTGCATCAAAACCAACCACAAGTTGGTTAGTTCACCTTCGGAAACACTCTTGGTGTTGGGACAAGCCACGGGCAACATGGATTGACTTCATTCACCATGGCCCAGACTCGGGGGAAGCCACCACCTTCCCCCATATAGTATTCTCTGCGTTGCTCCGCTGCACCCACATCCAAATGACTTTTATTCCCGGGACTCCTAAGGAGGAGTCTTGAAATTGTCCCAGTTTGGACTCCCAGGACTTTGGGAGCTCATAACTCCCGGCTCAGACCTCAGATTGGGATGAGGTTTGAAGCAAACTTGTAGCTCTCTTCCATAGCTTTCCAATGGTGTGTCGTACTTCACCTGCACACACCAGGATCGGGTCGATTCCCGGCTTTTTGTGGTCGGGAGTCAAACTGCCAATTTGACTTCTGGCCCTTCTTTCGACCATAACTTGTGTTGCAGATGTCCGAATGGCTCATGCGAGGCCATTTTCGACATTTACACTTCAAGACCTTTCCAAAAGTATAAAGAACACCTTAAGGCAAGGTATTTTGACTTCTGCAATTGAGCTTTGAAGTTGTGGGAGTCCCAGAGGACTCCAAGTTCCCACTTTTGGGAGTGTGAGTCTCATCCTCACACTTGCCTCAAAGTGGGGTTGCGACATTTCGAGTCTAGTCAAAATAGTTTTAGTTTTAGGCATAACTCTTGATTTAAAAAATAAAAAAAACTTAAAAAATTTGTACCATTTCTTTTTAAAAGATTACCTTTTTTTTTGAATTTTTAATGCATGTTAGATTAAGAGGTTGTATGAAAATATTATGACGGATGGAACGAAGGGGGGTCAACCATCAAGCGTGAATTTGGATTAAACATCAATGTAAGGCTCCTTCACCTTCTATCATGGTGAATTTGATTCTCTCACAATGTCTTGATACCTTTCAAGTGGACATAACGCATTAAATGTTTAATGAACTCCTTTGCATTTCATTGAACCACCTTAACTTGTTAGAATACAACTACATCGTAATTCCACCCCCAAGTGGGTTTTGTGAACGCATATCTTCATGTGGAAGGTGTGGAAGAAGTCTTCATAACATTTGCCCCCAATTTTGTTCAACCCACTGTGTTACTTGTAATATCTATGGAAATTTATTTCCACCATATTGCACCTTATTGTTCGCAACAACTCTAGAGATTCTATCTTCTCCATCATGTTTGCGAGCTTCTTCTCAATGTTTGTAAATTTTTTCTTCAAATGAAAAATTTCATTATTGACCAAAATGTTGTCGAGTGATTTGGTGTGTTGTTGGTGGTAAGGAGTTGTAGGAGGTGTCCATACCTTTTTTGGTATTGGAATTATCTTCACACATGACAACATGCTCAACTTCTGGACTTGGATGTGGTGTGCCTTTCTTTGGTCTTCCCAAATTATTATTGACAAAAGAATGATATTTCAAGATCCCTTGAATGTGAGTGATCGAAATTACATTTTTCATTCATAGGTTTTGACCCAAAAAAATAACAGATGTTTGTCAAAAGATTTGTTCCAGGGCTTATGTGTTTTTGAGCAAAAGAAAGACGATAAATGTCCTTATAACCATTCCCCACTTGGTGAAAAGCCTTGTCATTTTGTTTTGAATTCAAATGTTTTGCCACCTAACATTCCTACTAGGCCTTTCAAGTTGTAATTTTGTTTTTTAAATTTTATTATTTAAATTATTCCATTCATCTTCGTCAACATCAATCCATAGAATATGAATTCGCTTGTTTTTTATGTGTCTTGTCCTTGCACACATGTTGCCTTAGATTATATTAGAACATTTATTTCATGGGTAGCCTTTTTAAAGTGGAAGCTTTGAATTCACTACAGTTTGTGTACTCTATATTGTGAATTTATCGGTTGCCCCCATTGTCACGAGGAGGATGGTTATCGATGTAATTTTTTATCAATAACCATTGACCTTTCATTATTTCATACACAAAGTTAACAATTGCCAAGGTTTTATAACAAATACTTTATAAGCTCATTATTTTTATGAAGATCCCATGGAATCCTTGTGGGTTCATGTTTTTTCTGTCTTTTGTTATTATTTGATCAACACCTTAGATAAAGGGAAAACAAAAACTCCTTGGTCTTGTGTCTTTTCTTTACCTAACCTTTTTGTCAATTTGTAAGTAATAGATGAACATTGTAGTTACAACCCTTCCTTTCAGTTGGAATTTGAATTACATTGTCTTGTTCTAGTTGGCTACCTATTCGTTTGCCTAGGGGTGGTCAAGATGCAAGCAATCATTGGGTATTTTGTGCATTCCTTGATTGAGTTGGAATTCCAAGATTGAAATTCTCCATTTAGAATTTAAGGTTTTCAATTTATGGAAATTTATTAATTGTTGGCATTTTTTAAATTAATCAAATCCTACTGGTTATTGTTGCCTTCTATTTTTGCATTTGTGTTTATGGGCTCAGCCTTCCATTGGATGTTTAGACTACACATGACACATTTATTCTTGTGATTAATTTCATCAACTCAAAGTGGGCACCTTGTCATGTGGCAATGGGACATTTTGAAATCATTGATATGATTAGAATTGTAATGGAAGTAAAAGTGAAATATCTAGTTATCATGTCACAAATTGTTGTACAAATAAATTACCTATGTGAAGGATGAAGGTGGCAAATTGTCATCTTAGATGGATGGTGCATTAATGGGGGTTTTTTTTTTCTGTCTTTGTGCTAACCATGGTGGTTGGCAAGGTGATTATATTTTCTTCTCCTTTTTTAGCCCTGATTTTAGTTTTTGTTTTGGATTTTTTTTTCCCCCACCCACCATCCATTTTTTTTTCCCTTTTGAATCTTTCCCCCTACCTAGCTATTCACCTATATATTTAAAATGTGATACTTTCATCCCCACCTACCTACCTCCCACCCATCTATTTACCTACCTACTCACCCATTAAATAGATGGTACCTATTAAACCCCACCTACTTGTTGCACCTATCTCCATGGTTGCCACTTGAATAGACCTTACAACTATCAAAAATGATGAAAATTAAATAAAATGAAAGTATTGCATAGATCTTGGACTTGTTTACTCAAGCAAATATTTAAATGCACGATTAAAAAAACATTTGTCACTCGTATGAAGATATTGTAGATATCCATTGGTTGGAAAAATTATGTTTTAAGGTGTTTTGAAAGTATTGCACAAAATTATAAAAAATTAGACCATGTGAAATACCTCCATTAGGACATGGCATTAAGTTATCAATGGATGTTTTTCACTATGATGGAGGTATTGCAAACCTAATGTAAATGTCCAAAGAACATGGAATTTCATTTTAACTTTGGTGCATGTAATGCATGTTGTATTCACTTTAATTAAGTAACTAACTTTTGATTTAACAATTTGATTTGACTATTTTAATAATGTACTTAAAAAAAATGTGGATTAAATTTGTAATTATTATGTTCATATAATTATTCATGTTGTTTAACACTATTGTCAACATGATGAAAGTATTGCTTACACGCAAGACCCTTGGTGTTGGAAATAAAATCAATGTCAACATGATAAAGGTATGGCACAAAATCATTAAACTTTAGATCAATACTAATGAAACTATTACTTGTACACTAAACCCTTGGTATTGAAATAAAAACATTATTCAACATGGTGACAATATTGCACACAATAATGAAAGTTGGGAGGATTAAAATGAAAATATTTCTTACACATCAATGGTTGGAAACATGGGTGTATGAGGATACAATTCATTCAAAAAATTTAAATTATAAATAACTAGGGTATTGCACAATTTTTTTTAAAAACAAATCTCTACCAATTGTCTTGGGAAGATGGGGAAGGTTTGGAAAGGAGATAGTTAAATTGATAACCTTGGGGAAGAACAAATAGTACAACTACTTGCAATTGTTCATCTATAATGTTTGGATTTGATCAATTTTTTCTATGAACCAACACTTAATTCAACTTTATCCTCTATTATAGATACCATTGGTTCATTTTTTATAGTATGCATGAATTCATCAACCATCACCAAAACTATTCCATCCATGGTTGGTGGAGGTTGAGTTTTTTCCAACCTTGTGCGAGTTGCCATTCTAATCAATTTAACAACTACCAACAAATTTAACAACCATTTAACAAAAATAAAACCAAAAAAAAACCATATCCATTGCAATCTTAAATACAATGCATTAAAAATAATGTGTAGAGTTTAGTTGTTTAGTTTAAGGTTTATAATTGAGGAGGACAATAGAAGCAAAAGAAGAAGTGGAGAAAGAAATTTTCTTAGAAAATAAATAAATAATAAAGCCAAAAATAAAAATAAAAAGATCAATTATTAACATAAACAAAAAAGATGAATTTCTAAAAGACACACAAAAAAGAAAAAAAATACAAAAAATGAATATTTAAAAAAATTTGAAAAATTAAAAAGAATAAAACCCTTAAAATAGGTCCCCCCCCAAAACCCAAAACATAATAATGGAAAAATTAAAAAAAATAAAATT
>Ga0209208_10007027_pt1 | contig 15403 bp, 9 predicted proteins | sample S1TSphfallax_3_FD_187694 | JGI IMG/M metagenome (GOLD analysis project Ga0209208, IMG submission 187694) | Host-associated microbial communities from peat moss isolated from Minnesota, USA - S1T2_Fd - Sphagnum fallax MG (SPAdes) (version 2) | ecosystem: Host-associated > Plants > Peat moss >...
ACTTTGCAATATGGTAAATGACAATCCTTTATGCTTATTTAGATCATAAATTTTGGAAGGCATATTTACCTTCACCCTTACCTGGGCTACAATGATTTTGAAACCTATATACCTTTACTTAATTCATATATACTTCGAAATTTTTAATATATCCTTACCTTATTGATTTGGGCTCCACATTGCTTCAAACTACTAATGACAATGATTAAATTTTTTTTGTGAACATAATATTTTTTTGTAATCAATATTATATTTTCAAAAGATTAAATTTCATAAATTTCACTATATGGTATTTCTTTTCTTTTTTTAAATTTCATTCTTGATTTGGTAGGCAAAAGGTCAATGAAAGTCTAAATAAATTTAGAACAAGATACAAGTAAACCAAAAAAAAAAAAAAAAAAAAAAAAATAAAAAAAATAAAAAAAAAAAAAAAAAAAACAAAAAAACAAAAATCTAGAATCAATTTGTAACCAAAAATTTGTGGAAAGACCTCAGTAGAAAAAAAACACTACTACATCCCAATTAGAGAACTTTTAGAATTTGTTTGGTACCATTAAAAACAAAGTTTTTCTGGGATCAAGGGCCAAATATTGGATTCATAATCATTTTTGAGTCTTTTTCACTTTTTCATGTAAAGGAAAATTTTAATGAAATCTTTTGCAATGTGTTATTAAAAATGTTTATAGTTGGCCCAATATATGACATTTTTTTGTGAATGATTATTGAATAAATGTAATTTTTCAAAGTGCACAAATTTGCCAAATTTGCATCTTTTGGGGAGAAATTATCATTATATCAAATCATACCAAAATATGTTAATTACTTTAAGCTTTAGTTTCTTGTATCATAAGATATAACTTTGTTTTATATGTCATGTGCATTACACCCCATTTACATCTAGCTAGTAAATGACTTTTGAAAATTTGAGATTTTGAAACATACTTTGAATTTTTAAAAGTTTTAAATTCCTTAATTTGGATATTGTGAATGTTTTGGGAATGTGAATACTATATTAATATCATCTAATTTTTTTACCATAAGAAATTTCTTTATTAAAAAAGTCTTAGTATCTAAATCCTTCATAAAATTAATAGTTTTTAACACAAATATTGTTAAATTCAAAAGTCATTTACTAAAACCAGAACCCAAAATTTAATTAAATGAAAATTTAATTTGAATTCTTCAACTCTCGTATTAGTCATTTAGTACAACTTGGAATGATTAACATAACTTTAAAATGTCAAAACTAAAACATATCTACTATAGTTTGAAATTTTCAAAGACTCCCAACACCTTTTCTAGCTCCTATTAACATGTTTTAACCCTTTAGTACCATTATATTGTTTTGTTCAATCCATGTATTCAGGTGAATGATAATTTTCAATTCCAAAATTAAATGGAAGAATTATAGTAGCCTCAAGAAAAAGGAAACATTTGACTATGGGCCTACTAGTCTTTCATTGAAAATGAGTCTTGTAAATGAGAGAGAATTTAATCAAGAAATTTTGGTAACTCCCTTTTTCAATGTAGGAGTTTCCCATAATTTCCCATACTTGTAGATGCTGTTTAAATTGCTATACTGCAAGGTTTTTGAATTCTAATGAGTATAATTGTGGTGGCAGGAAATTTTTGTAAAATTCAGATTTGAATGTCCATCGACAATTGGTAACTGCTCTCTTCGACAAATTATACTCCCTCTTAACCACTGCCCCCTTTATAAGCCTTTCCAAACATGAGTAACTGAAGCTGATCATATCCAGATAATGCTCCAGCTCCTGCAACTGCTCGTATAATGTTTGCACCAGCACCCTTGAAAAATGACTTGGCACCTTCCTTAGCTAGAATTTGCTGGAATGCATCGACTGAGCTCTTATACTTCACTGCCTCTCCAGAGGTCATCATCATCCGACGCCGAACGGTATCAAAGGGATATGAAGCAAGTGAAGCACCAGTGGTGACTCCCCATCCAAGTAGGAAACTGGCCAAAAAGTTGCCCTGTTGTACACAAGTACCATCGATTTAGAATTCTCACAAAATGAAGACTCCCTTCATCAATGATTACAGGTAAACTACAATACTGATTTTCACACAATGGATGGCATCATAAAACAGTGTTGATAACATCTGAACACATGATTGTGTTCTTCATAATAATCATGGACTAGAAGGGGACACAAAAAGTACCTCAAGACTCCCAACCAATACAACAGGCTTCAAGGAATCATACATTCCAAAGTACAGACCGCGGTACACAATAATTCCACCTAAAGAGACAGTGAATCCTCTGTATAGCCCAGCGATACCATCGGTGGCAAGTGTCTTCTTGTAAACGTCTAGCAACCCATTGAACTGACGTTCACCAGTGCCCTTCTTTGTGGACTTAGCATCATTGGTCAGCCGAGTTCGAGCGTAATCCAACGAGTACACAAAGACACTTGATGAGGCACCTGCTGCAGCCCCAGATGCAAGGTTTCCGGCAAACCACATCCAGTAACCATCCTTGTCCTTTTTGTAACCAAACAGAGCCTTCATGTAGTCCTTAAATGCAAAGTTCAATGCCTATTTTGTAGACAATGGAGAATCATTAGGGCTGATGACAGGGACCTTAAGATACTTACAACAATTCACCACTCTGGCTCCTTTGAAATGCTCCATCAAATTCTCTATATATTTAGAATTGACTGAAGCATGCAGAACAACACATTGTATGCAGACATCAGAAACCACTTGGCATATGCAACTTTGGCATAGCACAAAGTTCATGTGAAAAAAGTACTATGTGCATCCATAGAAGGCCAGAAAATGGTTTCATTACTAGACTTCTCTATCTGTGAATCATTCAGAATGTGGCAGACTAGTGGGTACATAAAGTGTGTAAAACTGCATGAATATAGAACACAACCATCCCTAAACCACATGTACTGGCAACAAAAGTTTGCTCTGAAGCCTCAGAAGATCCTGATACGTACAAACACAAACAATAGGACCAGCCAGGAAGAGTGGCCTGAACAAGGCACATTACCTGAGTAGGGAAATAACGAAGGACATTTACAAAGTTTCCACGCCACAAGGAGAGAAAACCTTCATCACGGATAGTGCGGGTAAAGCATTCAGTGATGCCCTTGTAGGGTTCTGAAAGGCGACCAGATTTCAGCATCTCATCCTGGTTTTGAACGAGAAGCTTCACTCGCTCAATGGGTGCGGCACATGTCTTTGAAATAGCAGCAGAAACTCCACCCATTAGGAAATCAGTCAAAAACCCTGTAAAACCCTTTTCCCTAGGTGCCGGGACAAACACTGGGACAATGGTTGTGGGCACCAAACTGTGGCCTCCTATCAGGTCAATGGGACAGAGGGCATTATTGAACCTGCAAGCCTTAGACATTGCCTGAAGCCTGGCTACAGCAAAAGGGGATGATGAACCACACACAATCTGGTGCTCTGGGTCAGAATACATGTGCAAGGTTGGTGACAGCTTTGAGCCCAGGTATGAGCACCCTGAAATCTTATTCACCACACTCAGTAGCTGTGGTCCCTCTGCCATTTTGAATGGTTCCATAAGACCTGTGTACAGAAGAAATGCAATTTGTGCAATCTGTTAATCCACATCCCTAACTAAGAGAATTGCAACCTCCCCATAACAGACTCCTCATAACAGACCAATTTTTTCAAAGGGACTCTATTCATATTCAAACCCGCATATGTGGATAGGGCTATGGACTAAATTACATGAAAGATGTGAATACAGTTGGCATGAAATATTGAAGTGTTTCAGACATCCTTTGTGCAAGCCCCTGTAATAAGTCCAACTCTTTCAGAATCTACTTCAGATGGATCTGGCTTAAATGAAGCAAATATCAAAACTTCAATTGAAATTGGATGAAATTGAGTAAAAACCAGTCAAAAATTGTACAGTAAGAACTCCAGCCAGGATCAACTTCCAAGTCTGATCTGAGTCCATTTGGAATCAGTTTGGAAATGGACTGAGATCTGATTAGGATTGACCTGGCCTTCAAAATTGACATCGACTTAGCCTCATTAAAATCCATCTGGATCTGGAATCTGTTCTGGGATTGGACCTACATCTGGACCAAGAAAAATAAAATAGATGACATAAAAAATTCCATCAAATTGGTTTAAAATTAGTGATCTGATCATAGAATGTGTTCTATTACAAGAAAACTGCTCAAATATGATAACGTCCAATGAATTTGCCTAGAGAGATTGGGAATACAGTGAAGAAGAAGACATCGTAGTTTCAAGCACACACTCTGCACCGCAATCGCTGCACACATCCAAGCACAATTGCAGCAACCTTTTGCTACTAACAGGAGAAGCTTCCGCTTGGAAACATATAGTCCTGACACATATTCTTCTACTACGACATTCTTCTCGATGCGATGGAATTTTTTCCATTACAAGAAAACTGCGAGCAGGGACTTCCAATTGAACTTGCTCACAGCTCGTCGCGAGGCAGAATCTAAAGCAGAAGAAGAAAAAAGAAACCTGGGCATTCGAATACACGAAGAAACTCGGATTCGGATTCATCAACACAAAGGATCACACTGATTGCACTGAAAAAAAGATGATGAAAACATCACAGTCTAAAGACAATCCCTTAATTTCCAAACCGATTCCACGGAACAAAATTCCTCAAGCAGAAAGAACTAGGCTAAAAAACATCTATATCTGAAAAAAAGAAAAAGTAAGCGAAATCCACGAGAAGATCACATGGTTCACAAGCACGAGAGAGAGAGAGAGCTTAGTGTAGTAGGATAGACAAACAACAACACACTGCCAAGCCGAGGAACAAATTGTTGGCTGGAAAAGGTGTAACATATTTCCAATCCGATCAAAACAATTTTGGCATCTAATTCCGTCAAAATTTTCAGAGTCTTGGGAGAAGAATTGAAGAGAAAACGTACCGAATGATGGCCTGCGAAAGGTATGCAGCAATCGGACTGGAGCTTGGAGCTGCTGCCGCAGCGCACAAGAAGAACAAGAGTGGAAGGCAGACACAGAAGAAAGAGACAAAAGAGAGTCGAGACAGTCATGGTTACCAGTCCCGCGAAATGCTAAATACCCCCTCCCCCCCCCCAATCGAGCTCGCATGTCCCCCCCAATCGAGCTCCGGTATTTAGCGTTTCGCACCGGATCCCACTTTCCTTCCTACGCACCGTCACGGCGACGGGGATGCGAAAGGATAGGTAGGTCAGAAGGGAAGGTACGTCAGGTCTATGGCACATGTTGGAAGACTGGTTGCTTAAACCGTTTTAAAAAAGCAAAATCCAACTGGGGTGGAAGGAGGGGGAGGAAATTCTCAAAATTTAGGAAACTTTTCCAAAAACGTGGGAATATTGCAACAGCAATATTCCCTTCTTATTTTGAATTTTTCCGGATTTTGACAAAATTTGACTACAGGTATCATTAGGTACATACCTCAATATACATCTTTAGGTATGTAATGCAATGCCATGCATTAGAATGTCAGCCTTTTCTTTATTGGTGAAAATTTGTCAAAAGGTGAAAGTAAAAAATCAAATTTTTTTGAAAACGAAGTGTGATTTTGAAGGGTTTTTCATCAGGGGCTTTTGTTTTCAAATTTCTGAAGTAGCTCCACTAATGAGGGATTCCCAAATAGTTTAATCCCAAATACTTTTTTGGATTGTAGCATATATTTTCAAAAGTCCTGCTACAACTGACAACCTAGGTCTAGTTGTGATGATTTTAAAAAATCAAAAAATCGTAAAAAGCAAATCAAAACCTCAAAACCATAAAAAAAATAAATTGTATTTTATCATTTTATTCTATTCTATTTCTGTTAAGAAAAAAAATTCACCAAGATGCGAAATTTTGCCACCAACAAAACAACACTGGTTTCAATCATCAAAAGTGAGGAAAAATAAAAAGCAAAATCGCCACATTTCCATACTTGGTTTTCAATGTGTAACCATAGCCCATGAATATTAATTAAAACATTGTACTTCATATCTGGTTTGCTAAATCTTCCTAGGGATGATAATCATCATTTTAACTTCCTCCTATGGATGATCATTCATCACCACTCAGGCTTTGTAAAGCCCTTCCTGAATTTCTGAGTCAGCAGGGCACTCACTGGTTGCTCCCCTCTAGAATTCTGGCACTATGTTGGGAGATCAGAGGTGGTTCCTGGGACTGGAGGTACTTGAACTTCTTTCTTGGACTGCTTGAACTCATGGCAAAGTCCAGAGTCTAGCAAATGCCAGTGTCCTATGGCTAACTAGGGATGTGTCACATTGTGGCCTTGCCATTTACATTAAATTGTATCTTAAGGCAAAAGAATACTTATGCAAACTCAAATATTTCACCATGCAAAAATATAATCTTTGAAAAATCCTCTACAATCCTTCAAGATATATTATAACTCTATAACTAATCTGAAGTTTCAACACAAGCCAAAATATCAGCTTTCAAAAATCGTCATATAAAAATAGACCTATTATTTACCTAGGGGCCAAAATCCCTTAAGCTAATATACTCTATAATGAATCTAAACAGAATGTCCTTGCCTTGGTAGGCAAGGCCAACAAAGAAGTAGCACAGTAGCTTAACTTTAGAATCAAATGTTAACCTTGTTGCATGCTAGGCTAATTTGAAATTGGATTTCTGTGACCTGCCCCGACCTCAACCACAAGATAGTGGTATAGGCTACTTGCTCTAGGCCATGTTTGTGACTCAAACTTTGACTATATGCAATGGGTACCGAAAATGAATTGAATTTGAGATCACAGGAGTGGCAGCTGTGCATCCTTTCTATGGTTGATTTTCCTTGTATCTGTCCCATTGTATTCATCAGTGGCAACGTCTTGCTGGGCTATCCTGAAGCCCATCTATTCTCAACTGGTTGGTTATAATTATTTCTAGTCCTAAGGTTCCACCTTTTTCTAATGTGGTCGCAGACACTTTTTGTTGAATTCCACACTATTCCAGTATATAAGCTTTGGCAACAACCTGAAGGCACAAGTTGTCCATCTTGACAAAGCACCATATATACCTCTGCCTTCAAGGATTAAAATGCAATTTGGGTGTGATCTACCTCTCTGCCAGAATGGAATCTAGTATTGACAGACCAAATTTTTTGGTCCAATCTCATGACAAAATCCAGACACACTTTGAAATTGTATAATTGTATAGCAGTATCTCAACCACAACTTAAGTGTGTTGAAATCAATGTGGACTGTACAGTATGCAATACAAATGTTCCTCTTTCTCCGTACAAAAAAGCCATTTGACTGCAGTATAACTTGTTTCTTGATTGGTCACAGGCAATCAAATAGTGATTTGAAAGCCATTGTGTTTCTAAGCTTTTGCCACCATCAAATTGACAATGTGTGTAGAGTAAAATGTGCCAGTGTACTGAAAATCAATCCATTTCCTTCTGTTGGCTCTTTGAAGGATGATGGGTTAAGACTCCAGACCTTAAGCAGTGCTTTAGAGAGTTAGTAGCATGTACTAATGGGGAATGGATATAGAGATGGACAAGGCTTTGGAATTATGAAATCCAAAAATAAGTCTTCTTGCTGCATTTCTGCCCCGACAATAAAATCTGCTGGATCATCAAAATCAGATCTGAAAAATGGGCTTGTGTCAAAGGATGCAAAATCATCATGCATCCAAGTCTCTGATGCATCTGCTGGCTGGTGGTCACTACCCAAAATCCCATCAAGGCTTTCCAGCAATGGAGTTACAGAGAACACCTCTTCTTTAGTGGTTGTGCCAACATCATTGTCATCTGTCTCATCATCATAGAACCGCTCGGTCATTACTAGCCCCTCTGATAGCCCTGCCACTGCTGTACTCACATCTGACTCTGAATATAATTTCTCCCTCACAAAATTGATACAGCTGTATTTGTGTAAAGTACTCAATTCAGCTGTAGGTCCTGCAGTCAACTCAAGCTTTGGTAACTCATGGAATGGGAGTTCCAAGCTTTTGCTGATGGACATAGGGAAAAGTGGTGATGAGTCCTGGGGGATGTAATTTGCAAAAGAAGCAGATGGAATATTTGAAGCACTTTGATAAGGAGCAACAGATTCCTCATTTGCCAGGGAACAGGGAGAAACATAACCACTGCTGATAGATATGTTGGGGTATGGCATGGAAATGTTTTCCTGCTCAGGACATGCAGTCATGTTGTCGCCCATGTGATAGGTTCTCTCAAGCTCCCCCAGTCTCTGCAATCTGCAAACAGGCAAGAATTAAAGTGGGTTTGGGTGTTTGGTGTAAGGCAACACAAGGCTACACAGTAATTTTGTCACATCTTCATCTGACACCCTTTAGTTGGACTGAACATAATAAGCAGGTGGATTCAAATTATAAGGTTTGCCATGGTTGCAGAAAACTAGTGCTCCAACTACTGATTTTACTTGAACTTCCAGTATAAGGCTTATTCATGTGCAATATGTGGAGATAGTGCACTACAAAAAGGAAAAGTTTTGAGGTGCCTAGGACTTCTGGTGCAGGTTTAGGGTTTACATTAGTGTTCAAACTTCAGGGATAGTTTTCCATGATTATCCTTACTCAGTGTAGCGGCTCAACTCAAAGTTTGTGACAGCAGCTGGGCCCCTATACTGGATTGCTGCAACATCATATGCAGCAGCTGCCTCTTCCTGTGTACCTGCCATGAAGAACAACACAATATTTTAACTGCAAGGGAGGTCCAGTCAAACAACGTACCAAATGTGTGGGATATTTCTGCATTATCTGGTTTATAGAGGAATAGCCATACTTACTGTATGTGCCTAAGTAAAGATACTTGTTCCCAAAAACTCGACCAATCCTGGCTTCCCAGCGTCCATTGTGATGATGTCTGCAAAAGAAAGCAAGGACATGAAGACAATCCTTATTGCAGGGCAAATTTGGAACTTGAAACTTGGAGCTGTCTCTTGTTTAGCATTCACCTCAGGAACCTATGTAATAGAGAGAGCATAGCTAAATGACAGTAATTGGATAAATGTTGAAAATCAATTCCAAACATTCCTTGCAAGTCAAACAAATGAATGCTGATAATACTTGACCTTGCAACACCACGATACTTTGAGACTCCTCTTGAGAAGCCACTACTTCTCCTGCACTTATAGATTATGAGACAGACAAAGGAGATGTGAAACATTAATGCAAGTTGGACAATGTGGCAGACTTCAACAAAAAAGTGGAGAATAAGATCAAACTGCAAGAGATGCACAGCACCCATGGCAAGAACATGATAGAAATATGCAATAAAATAACAAGCAGCCTATAGAACAACACCCAGCCCAATATTGGCCAAAAATAGTCTGGTAAGAGTAGAAGCACATGTAGAAAGAGGTCACCTCCTGAGGGTGGCCAAGTATTCTTCTCTTGAAATGTTTCTCATCTCATTGATTTCCTTCTCATACCCACTTATCTGCCAACAAATATAATACAGGGGTTTCCATTAATTCACCATCAACATTTGATTCAAGCTACATAATTGCCAATGCAAACAAATTATCAAATGCTCTTCGATAAAAATATATCATAAATCAAATGAGTGCTATGCTGTAGAAGCTAGTTGAACAACTAGAAAGACCATTGACAGTTAAATAACCTATAATGCTTGGTACAGTAATTGATGACTGGAATTATTCTCCAGAAACAGACTTAGAAACTGAGACAATGTAATATTATAAAAATATATTCTGAATGACATCCAGAGATGAGGAATTCCTTTTCTATGCACAGAAAAGAACTGAAACCCTTTGGTTCATTACAAGAGAGGGCATGAATTTCCATGTGATGGATACAAGAAGATTGAATTTAGTACCTTGAAGTTGACTTGAGTTTCAGGGCCCCAGTATTTCAATGCAGCCAAATCATAAGCCCGTGCAGCAGCTTCTTCATCATCATAAGCTCCTGCAATTCAATTATAGACAGTGCCTATTAGTCTACCAATAGGTAAGAGGATATCCAACATCTGTATTCTAAGATTCCAGGACTGAATTCCTTTCGATGTGTTGAAATTTAGGGTTGCCTTTCTTATGAGCCTAGAGATGAATCAGTGCAACTGGCAGTTCTTGCTAGAACAAGATATCTCACACAGAATAAAGATCTTTGAAGTACTGGTGATCCACGAATCACTACCGTGGTTTAGATAATGTAATTCATTGCAAATGTCTCTGTGGTATCCACTCATTGAACCATTGAATGCTTGCACTCATTTAGTGTGATACTTTAGTCTGATTTTGCTTCAAACAAAAGTAGTCAACAACAGAGTCTCACCTAGATATACTGCAGATGGGGGGAAGCCAAAAAGAGTCAAGCAGTGCCACAATGTAACAAAAATCCTCACATGAAGCAAGCAGGCCCACAAAGAATCAGCTTCTGAACATGTACAAGAATCCTAACCTTTAGAGGAATCCCATGAACTAACCCTAAAAAATACATGTCTACCTTGCAATTTCAGCCTACACAATCAAAACCTTGAACAGAGCAGCTCCATGATTCACAATTCAGTAGGGATATTTCCTTGAGGTAGTAGCTAGAGGGAAAATGAAGGGTTTATAAGAGGCGAAAGAAACCTTGTTTTCCTTTTTTGTTTTGTTTGTCATTCCAGCAGCTTTTGTCCCACAAGTGCGCTTCAAATCTTCCCGTCCATCTGTGCCTGCAGAAACCTTACAGAACCCTCAGTGCGAATTTATGCAGATGAGTGTAGGATTGATTCCACGAGGCGTGATCAAACCCATCCCACAAACTTACAAGTTGCTTTACAGGAACACAGCTAGAACTGCATTTGTTCTATCTGTGTTCCTTATCGAAAATTGATGGGTAGAAGGTGCTTCCTTAGAAAGAACAAGGTGCAATACACTACTAGGGCTTCGCACTATACCTATAGAAGAAATCTAGATGAATGGCATACCGTGTTACTCCTCTGTAAATTGAGCTCCTCCCAGTGCTTGCGACCTGGGCTTTCTCCTCCGTGTTTTTAGTGGCAAGTTTCCGTGTGCGAGCGGGTTTTGGCATTGACCCACCAGCTCCATTTGGTTCTCTTTTAGCAATAACACTTGCATTCATTTTGCTAACTTTCACCATCTTTCGCCGAACGTTGGGAAGAATCAATTCAAGACCAAAAATGGCTGCTTCTGAGATTCAACCAAGCTCTTTTCTCAGAAAGAGTGAGAAACTAAAATGCACCTACACTTTTATACCATGACGATTGGATACTGAAAAGCCCTGTTAGCAGTAATCGAAAAAAAAAGAGCAAAGAGCATCACAGGACTAGCGGCATTGGAAGTTAGGAGATTAAGAGTTTACTAACTAAAGCGAGCTCAGTCTTCCAAGAAATTTCGAGAGCGGAACTGAAGAACAGTTGGATGGCAAGGGATATATTACGAACACACTAAGCATGCGTCGAAACTGCGACTTGATTAGAACACACTAGCAGCAAAGCCCTGATAGCAGGTACTGAGTAAGAACCGAAAGAAGTAAACAGCCAGCCAGCAGCTCCCAGCTTGGAACATTTTTGAAAAAAACTACTGCTACTACTACTGAAGAAGAAAAAGAAGAAGAAGACGACAACGAAGGAGAGGAAGAAGAGGAGCAGCTGAATAGCCGTGCTTCTTTTTCTTCTTCTTCTTCTTCTTCTTCTATAGTACAACTCACGAAACACAAACAAGAATCTAACCCTCCCTGGAAATTTTGATTTTTGATGAAATTGAAAACTTTGATGACAAACTCCTCCATGCAGCACACAACAGTCCGATTTGCTGGAAAAAAAAAAAACTACATGCAACCATGCAATTGACGATTGCAGGGAGGGAACAAAAACAGCGACACAAAATCTTCCAGTTGTTTATTGTGGATCGCTTTTCCGCACACAACAAGCAGTGAAAAAAAAAAAAGATCTGGCCCATGTGCGAAGCGATGCAAATTGCGGCCCATATTCATTCTCAAAACACAGACAACAAAACAAAAGTGCTCGTTCAAAGAAAGAGAACGGGCAGTCCGCTTTATTTTTAAGATACTTTTTGGGTGTGCTCCTGGCTGGAAGTAAAACCAGTTGATCTTTTTGCATTCTTAGGGCCACAGTGAACCCAACATCCACCAGCACACAACATCCACTGGATGCCCATTACTACTCAGTTGTGGATGAATCTCAACTGAGTTAATATTTGGTTTAAACACCTTGGTAACCAATTCTGTAGGTAATAGGTCTCATATATATAGGTAGATAGGTAGGAAAATAGGTAATTACTAGATAAGTAAGTATTAGATGGTTTTATACATCTAAACATGGAAGGGCTGTTTTTATTACCTACCTACTAACAACCTGCTTGTGGGTTGTTAGTTAGTTAATAGGTAGTTTAAAAAAGCAACTGAGCTAACCAACCATGGTTTAATTAGGGAACTGAAATCCAACAGAAAACTGTTTCCTGACCACTTATCATCCATCCTTCACGGTGCGCTGGTGGGTGCTGGTTCACTATGGCCCATTGGCTGGTTCTAAACCCTGCTTATTGGGGGGCCATCATTGGGCAAAATACACTTGTCAGGCCCATGACCATGCTTGTATACGGCACATAAATTATGGAGTCCATCTTGTTCTTATAAGAGTATCTCCACCAGCTTCTTTTTTTTTTCTTTTTTTTTTCTCCTGGCTATATATAGCCAAAAAGAGAAATTAAAAACTAAAAGTGCTACAATCAAGTGTTTTTTTTGAGATTTTCAATAGCCAGAATTTGATCCTTTAAGATTTGGCAAAAATTTCCAGGAAAAAAGATCCTTCAAGGTATCATCACTTCAAGATAACTAATCTCCAGTTTCAACACAAACCGAAATAATCATCTTTCAAATATCCCTCAAGTTATTATACTCTATAATGAATCTAAACACAATATACTTGCCTTGGCAGGCAAGGCCAATAAAATGAAATGGCACACAGGGCCTTCACCATCAGAAGCTTGTAAAGGAATTAGTTGCCTTTGGGCACTTGGACCTGCTGTGTGCCAGTGCTCTTTTGCAGAATCTGAATTCTTAAATACACAGTGGTGGCGCTGTTGCAGTTTTAGGGTCTTTTTCATGACATCTGTGCATTAAGATTTTGTGGATTCGGAGTTTTGACATCAATATTATGCCATTATCACGTCTGCAGTGTTTACAATTACTGGATTTAATGCTTCACTGAATGCTGATTGTTATGTTTTGAATCTCTCAGTTATTGTTGGACGGCACAAATTCGGATGACGGAGTTCAAGAAGTATGGTCCGATCACCGCTTGTTTTTATGAATTTGAAAGTAACTGGGACTGGCTCAATCTAGCAAGGCCCAAGGTGTGACATGACTATTTTGCAAATTGTGGTGATTGAAAATTTAAGTCAGAGTTCAAAACTTTGATTCTTAAAATTTTACATGGTCATGAGACTGGTTATCATGGTTATTATAAGAACAAGCTTTTGAGCATTTGAACAAGGGATGTGTCACACCGTGGCCTTGCCCCATTTACATTAAAAAGTATCTTAAGGCAAAAAGAAGAATTATGAAAACTCAAATATTTGACCATGCAAAAATATAATCTTTAAAAAATCCTCTAAAAGAAACCAAAATCCTTCAAGATATTATGACTCTAGAAGTAATCTCAAGTTTCGACACAAGCCAAAATATCATCTTTCAAAAATCCTCATATAAAAATAGACCTATTTACCTAGGGGCCAAAATCCCTTAAGCTGCTATATTCTACAATGAATCTAAACACAATATCCTTGCCTTTGGAGGCAAACTACAAACTGCTTAGTAGTTTGGCTATCTCGCCTAATTTTAGAGCAAGCATTTGGTGACTTAAACACATAATTCTCTTTTGGTTTTTTTTCCTAAAAGTTTCATCAAAATGTGATTAATAATTATAATAATGGAATATTATGTTACAATACAAACCTTTCTCCTGGAAAAATTTGCAAAATTTTGAAAGATGATATTTTGGCTTGTGTTGAAACCAATGATGCAACATTTGAATTTTTTTTTAAAAATCATTGTCTAAACATTTGCAAATTGTGAGCATTGGTGATAAATGTATCAAAGAAGTTGAAAAAATGAACCAATGTGCAACACACATTTGTAAATCATTTTTTTCAAATTTTATGGTTCATTGATTGGAACATTTAAACCATTACAATCTCACAAGTTTTTTTTATAGAGTTAAAATTCAAAAAGCAAGTGTCAAGTTTCAAGAACTACACATTCAATACATTGCTAGGGGAGTTGAACCCTAATTTCAAAGAGAATTTGCCTATGTGTAGTAGTAAGTAGTGTGCTTGCACCCATAACCCACCTAAAGTTCCAACTAGGCCAAACAAAAAATAATTACTTCAAAAAATAAATCATTTGCCTTTAAACATCAAATTGATATCATGTTTTTTTAGTGTTTTCCCCCCTAGTCATGGCTTATTAAAAAGAAAATTCTAAATGTTGTAAAACTATTGTGCATAAAAACAAGTGCATAGATTCAAGTTCCAAGTCAAACAAATTTTCAACTTATTTTTCATGAATGCTAGTATCAAAAAATAATGTTCCTTTTTCATATACTCAAAAACTTAAACACATGTAATTTCAACAAGCTTTATGAATTTTAAAAGCTTACATTTGATGGAGATGGAAGAAGAATTAATCTAGACCCAAAATTGAATGATAAGATTCACAAAAGAATCTTCTTTCATGACTGCTTCATTATTTGCAACCATTGTCATCTTTTTTTAAAAAGATGCACATCTAAAAGATGAGCATTTAAGAGAACTTTCGCAAAGACACTTTCTCACCTTGTGAGGCATAAAATAGGCAACCTTGATGACAATAAAATGTTGGTGGAAAACATTTTCAACATCATTAAAATACATCACTTCTAATGTTAACATAAGATCACACTTTGAAAATTTATCTTTCAATTCATAGATTATAAACTTGGCAACATCTTCACCAAACTATTCAAATGAATTAAAACCTTGAGAAAATTTGGTGTCAACATAGAAAATTCAATAACAAAACAATTAGTTTCCTTGCCATTTAAGTTAGAACATTACATTAGAAATTTAACATGTGACAAATTAATAATGAATTTCATGTGAAGTTCTTTCATTCATATTTTTTATATTTAACATATGAATATCATGCATTGAAAACACATTTGATACATAGATAAATGTGTTAATGGATGAACTATCACCCTATGAATAAATGAATGTCACATGAATTTTGCATCATCCTAAAAATCGATCTGTCAAATGTGTTTTTAATGCATAATATTAGTGTATGAAACATATGAATTATGAATGAATGAATGTTGCATAATTTTCATTTATAAGTCATGAAATGTTAAGTTTGTGATGTAGTTCATCAACAAATTTTTATTAGTGAATAT
>Ga0209208_10007028_pt1 | contig 15403 bp, 11 predicted proteins | sample S1TSphfallax_3_FD_187694 | JGI IMG/M metagenome (GOLD analysis project Ga0209208, IMG submission 187694) | Host-associated microbial communities from peat moss isolated from Minnesota, USA - S1T2_Fd - Sphagnum fallax MG (SPAdes) (version 2) | ecosystem: Host-associated > Plants > Peat moss >...
AATAAGTAAGATGTATGTTTGAAATTGATTAACAAATATTTTTTTCAAACCTATTTTTACATTACAAGTTACATATATTTTGATTAGAATGTGAAAAAAATGAAAAGCCACAAGTATATTTTAGGACCCCATTAATTCAAAAAAAAAAAAATGTAATATTTCATCTATTTACAACCTATTTAAAATACATTGTGAATTTTGCTTGAATTTCAATGAATATGTACTTAAACCTATTTTAAACATGGAGTTTTCATTTAAAATTTTAACAAATTTGAAGAAATTGTTCATAATAATCATTGAACTAAACTATATGTTTAAGTTCAATATATCAAAGCCTATTTGATAGGTACTTTTCATTTATGTTGTAAAGAACATGAACGATTTGCCATGCTAGAACCCAACTTGGTTATTGGTTATTGGAATTCCACTTGGTAGCTTAATTAAACCTCGATTATTAGATTTCCATAATTGAATTGCAAGGCCAATATCCTTAGGGTCATCCAAATCTATTTTCAAATAGCCTAGAACCCAAGATTTAAAATCAAGAATTTCTTGTATGAGTTGGGGGATGAATAGCAAAACCATAAAAACTTTTAGCAAATCTACCAACACATGGTCATTTTGTTCTTTCAATTGTTTTAACAAAATTTAGTTAAAACTTCCATCAATGTTTTCATGCATATGATCAACAACAAGGAAGCCCAACCACAACTCTTCAAACACCTCCTTGGCTGTTAGTAATGACACAAAAACAAGCAAGTGTTGATTTTTATTGTCTTTCGACACATAGTTCTCCATTTGGAACTACTTTTTAAGTAATGGTTTTGCAATAACAAATTGCTCATGCACCTTCAATGCCTTCACACATTGAGAACTCCACATTAATTACTCAAAGAATTCATTTTGTAGCTCATGATTAAATAAGTTTTATGACTTGTGAACTAGTTTTTTCTTTAAAGTTCTAAATAATCTTAAAGAAATCCAATGGTGAAATTAGAGTCATTTGGCTAAAATTCATTTGAGTGTTGAACCATGTTTCATTCCCATGCTCGTGAGCAATCAGTCCAGTCAAGGTAATCAATCAATCCTAACAACCATTTTGCTTTTCGTTTGGAGCCTTACAATTGGTAAAAGAATCTTTGAATGATCCAGTATGTAATCCTGCACAGTAAATGGATGAAGGAAATCCAACTTGTACCAGTTTGACTCAAGAAAATGGGTTTGGCTCAACATAATTGCACACCTGGTACGACGCGCAACAACACTGTGCACCTGCAGAGAAGAGTGTAATAAATTTGATGTAACTGTTGCTTGGTGTTTCTAATTGGCCCATCATAATCATTGGTCCATGTGGTTTGTTATTAGTAGTCCCTCACCTATTTGCTGTCCCCGATTTCAGTTTTATTGGTGGGGTTGCAAAAGAGTACATAACTAAACTTGGATGTGAAAAATATTTTCGGAGGGTCACATACTGAGCATCCCTGGAGATGGTCTTAGACAACCATTGTCAGGCACTGATATCTTCCAGGATATCTTTAAAACTCTCACATCCTCTGAAAAGTAGGGCAAGTTTATTTTTATGGCTGGAGAAGGGTGGGCAGGCGGAAAAAGCCTGCCCTAATTTTCAGAGGTTGAAAATTTTCTGAAAATTAAGGTTGCAAAATACTACCTTCCTTAGTAGATCTAAATTAGTTTTTTGGACACCCCAAGTTCAAAAAACAATCATTTTGTGATTAGTCACTCTTTTCTAATAGCCTGTCTCCCAAAATATGTTCACATTTTGGACACTCCCAGAATAAAATATTGTAATGTCTCACCTTTGACTGACCTATGGTTACAAAGAGTGGAACTTTGGTATGTTGGAAACCAATTTAGATGGCATTCCAAACACCAAAATCCAATAAAAAAATTTGCACCAATGCCTTTTCTTCTGAAAGGAAAAAACTATGTTTTCTACTTGCATGTGCCCTAAGTCAACTAGCACCCACACTCCTACCAGCATACAAGGTACAAATCAATGTTGAGCAAGTATATGATTTGTTGGTTGATATATAACATCCTCAAAGGCATTAACTAAGGATCGGATTGATTTAATATTGGATATGAAGTATTGAGGAGGTTGATACTTGGGTTCATTGGGTAGGAGAGTTCAAAGAATAATACAGAATGTGACTTACTAACATGGGGATGTGATAGACTACCTTCAATAATCATAATAGGATGTCATATGCTGTTATGCAGTTGGTATCAATTCAAGGTGAGGCTTCAATTAAAGTCTACAGAAGGCTAGGAATGCTCGCCTCTCATTACCAAAGCATATGAATATGTGATGATAGCTGAGGGTGTCTATTGCTTTGTCATGGTTCAGTTGTTGATGATGATCACATTATTGAAATGAGACAAAACATAAGCAACTAAGGGAAAGAGGACAAGGGGATTGGAGAAAGGGGGAAGAAGGCAAAACTATTTACATCTGAATGATTTCAGAATAGCTTTTGCTCATTGAGATCTGAGCTTACTCATCAATTTGGTTATGTGAAGAGGCAACAACATGATTACCTTTCACAATGCGAGCAATTTTGTGTGTATAAGAAATTAGACAATGAAACCCTAGCAAACTCCACTAAGAGTGTACTCAGAACTTAGAAGATGTAGGACCTAAGAATCATATTATGAATGTGTTATGACCATTTGGAATAACCTCCTAGTTGTATTTAAACTTCTTAATGAACATAATTTTGTAATTATTATTTTTTCAATTTTATACTATTGGGAATAAATGAATGTCGTTTATGATTTTTTTGAGAAATAATCTAAATATTAAATCTTATGAAATTCTAGAGAATGAGGAGAAAAAATAAGAAAAAATTATGAGAATAAACTATAGGGAGTGGAGCCTAAGATGAAGGAGGAACTTTATGAATCTGCCAAAATAGAAGTTGGTTTCTGTTACCCATCCTATCAAACTGGGAGAACTGGAGAAGACGATAAGACCCATAGTACAAAAGGTTGGCAATGCCCATCAAAAAGCACCACTAAAGAGTATTGAGAAATGCACATCCCTGCCACTAAAAATTTGATATTGCCAGCTTCTGGAATTGTCAGTCTTACTTCTTTCAAAGGACTTGTTCACACATTGGAAGTGGGCACGAAGTACCCTTAATACCTTTGGTTCCAGTCCTTATGTTTGGTTCTTTCAATGTTTCAAAACAGATTGAGCTATACAAGGAATTGTATACACCTTGGAAAAGTGGGCATGAAGAATCTCCTAACTTTCAATCACTCCTGAAAAGTTTGTGACCCACTTTGGGTTTTCCTCTTCTGGCCCAGACTTGGGTCCTCTCTCTTTGTTCTTCCTTCCCTCCCTTTCCTCGGTGTTTTGTTTAATGGAGTTTACCAGGGTTCCATCATTCTAAAGCATATTTTGAGCTATACAAGAGGCTAAGAACTATATACCAAACCACTTGGTACAATCAATAAGCACTTTGGAAGGGCATCAAAATCTGGGCATTACAATCTATCCACTATTATTTCCCAGTACTACCCTGTCAGCTGGACCAGTCACCAGACTCACATACCTATTGGCCCATTATGTCATGGCCCCGTTATTTTGGGAATTGCCCCCCACCCAGGGGCTTTGCCCAAAGCTTAAAATTTGTCCAGGTTTTGTGGATTGCATTTAGAGCATCTCCAGCGGCGCTCAGTATGTGACCCTGCGAAAATATTTTTCACATCAAAGTTTAGTTATGCACTCTTTTGCAACCCCACCAATAAAACTGAAATTGGGACGGCAAATAGCTGAGGGACTACTAATAACACACCACCTGGACCAATCATTATGATGGGCCAATCAGAAACACTGAATAGAAGTTAGATCATATTTTCTATACTCTATTTTGCAGGTGCACAGCGCTGCTGATCCCTTTACCAGCCACGGCAATGGCAGCAACTATTCTGAGCCAAAACCATTTTCCGGAGTCAAACCGGCAAATGTTAGATTTTCTTCATCCATTTTTACTGTGCAGGATCACATACTGAGCACTGCTGGAAATGCTCTTACACCCCTTTCTCATCTGGCCAGGGTGAACCGGCACCCACACTGGTACCTCCACCTTCTTCTTGGAGTGAGGCCTCTTAGTGGCCAAATGAACCCAAGAAATGTTAAGCAGTTTTGGACCAAGAGACCCTAATTTAGTCTGACCATGGAATATTTATAACATTTCAAAGCATTTTAGATGAATTTTGGGGTTTTTACTGTGGCACCAGTTTGGTTGCTCGTTTGCCCAAGGCCTTCTCATCTTGTTCAAATAAGGAGTCTAACCATGAGTCGGCCCTCATGCAAAGAGATTTAGGAGTCCAAATTCTATTGGTTTGTCTTCTCCACCAGTTCAGGAAATCACTCTTAGCTGCCCAGTCCCAAACTGTCAACATTGCCAATCACAAAAGTATTTTATAGGGCTACCGGGTTTACTGCAAAACACCAAGAACTGGGGGGACCCCCAAAGTAGGCTAATCTTGAGCACCCATGGCAATCAAGGTGTGTGTTCTAGATCAACTCATAAATCAGTTTTCAAACATCACCCAACCTTCAATACCCACCACCCTAATGGTGTGCAATCTTGAATGCAGGCTTGACTTGTTGGAAGCCCAATACATGCATTTATTTGACCCAAACCTATCAAACCTCATCCAAATCCATTTGGCAATGCCTGATTAGCATCATCAAAAAACTTATCTATATAAATTTTTCCATTGCCCACACCCATTTAATATTCTAAAAATTCCATATTAGGCTTATCAAGCTTTTAGGGATTAATATGTTTTGGACTCTGTGCACCCAATTAAAGTTTTAGTTGTATTATTAGTTTTGTCCAACTAGTGGACAACACCCAAAATAAAAGATTGTGTATATTCAATTAAAACTATTAACTTGCTTATAAAGGAGACTTGTCACTTGACCAGGGCTCTTTGAAAAATCTTGTATTTCTATATATCTCGAGAACTAAAACTTGTTTAAATAGAGGAAGCAAGCTAAGTCCAGGTCTGAGTTTCAGTTTTAACAAGATGCCCAATGCATGACATGAATCCAAATCTTGAGTTCAACAAAATTCTGATCCCATGTATTAGATACCTCAGAATTTGACCAAGCTCTGGACTTGAACTTACCTTTAAAATCTTACAATGCTTTCCTGAACCTCTCTTTTTTCCAAAGAAAACAATGCCCAGAGCAGACCAAAAATAGCACCTGATTTTCATGATAAGTTGATCACCATCTTATATCTTAAAGCAACAGTGGTGGTGTTTGTCCGTCCGTCTGTCTTGCAGGGCAAGGCAGGGGAGGGCAGGCAGGGCAGGGGCAGGGCAGGGCGACCAGACATTTTCAGTTACGCTGAGAATAACGGATTTCTGGCCGCGATCAGGATTTGGGAATTTCGATCTCCTCCTCCTCCTCGCTGCTTCTTCTAAGGATCATTGGAGGGCACATTACACGATAGATTGCTTCTCATGACATTTAATTTGTAAGATTTACTGTCACATCTGAAGCTTCTTCTGCAACCTCATGAATTTGAACTTTGAGCAAATAGGAATCACAGGGATATGCTCATGGTACTCTCACTGATGTTTTCAGTTAGTGCAAAATAGACAAAATAAGAATAGAAAAAATAAAAACATGAAACAAACATAAACCGAAAAAAAAGTAAAAACGCAAAAACTATAAAAAAGGAATGGAAAAAAATGAAACAAGGAAAGGGAAATACAGTAAAATAATTTTAAAAGAAAAGGAATTTCCAAAAATGAATAAACCAAATAAAGAGCAAAAAATAAGGAAAAATAAACTTATAAAACTTCATAGTGGCCGAAGGTCACGGGCACCCAGGGGGGGACTTCACAGTGGCCTTCGGCCACGGGCACCCACTAGTTACAATAGATTGTATGAAGGCCATACAGATGGGTCTGCAACCACAGAATAGGAAATAGGTAGCCTTGGGGAGGCCTGGTGTGAGGCACATTATTTAATGTGATGTCAGAGGTCTGTTCTTTAGAGTTTTTGGGTACCCCAAGTGAGGGTTAAAGACAGCCCTTTCCAAGGGTGACGGCTCCCTAGTATATCTCATTCTGGGACCTCAGGTAAGGTCCTCGGTTGATACCTAGTGGTGTGCAGGTGAAACTCCCGTCAGGCCGCTAACAATGAAGTTGACTTGAAGGATGGGAACGGCTTGTCAGATTGGGTCTGCTGTTGTGCTTCAAAAGAAGAAAGAACAGAAAGACACCGCTCTCCACTAGATTCGAAGAGTGAAATCTTCTCATCTTGGGACCTCCTAATTAAAGAAAGTATAAATTAGTTGATTTCCTCACCCTTTGACCGTTGTCAAGCAAGTCTTTTCTTTTTCAAGTCTAGCTAGTGGCTAATGTCATTAGAGAGCTCATACATCAATTAGCATATCTAGTTAAACTTTTGCATCATGTGGAGCTAATTTGGCAACTTAAAAAAATTGACGAGTGGTCACCTTAATATTTTTACCATTTTGGCACAAATTAAATTTTTATTTTATTTTTGTCGAACTTTTGAAAAACTATTTATAATTTGTGTCAAATTTTAATAAAATCAAAGTTTCCATTGTCAGGTTTGAACCGCAGACCTTTTTAAAAGCAGACCCCTTTAAAAGCAGGGTTTTAAAAAGTGAGGCAGTCAAGACACACTAAAGTGTTTCATAACACTAAAGATAATAACTTTATTATTCTATATACTCATTATCTGCCAAAAAATTCAGAATTAAAAAACCAAATGCTGAAGTTAAGATTTAAAATTTAATTAATTATTCGACAGTCAGATGCCGAAATGGTAAAGTACCACAGTATGATGATGAATTATCATTTGCAAATGTTCACATACTAACTACAGCCAAAATTATTGTGATTGAAAGCAATATGTATTGAAAAGGGCCTGTATTTGGCTACAAGGTTATTGTCAAGAGAATACATTTGACTATATAAAACAACAATGAGAGGTCTAATTTTACTTTCAATATTTTACAAAGCAAAATGGAACACAAGAATGCAAGAAAAATGGTAATATATTAAAGTTATCCATAAAGTCACACCCACTTAAGCCCCCTGGCCCATCCCCTAACTGATTTTCACCCTCTAAAATCAGTTTTCCATAAAACTCCGCACAATTGGGGATGGAATTTGAAAAGTGGGGATGCCAGCCCAAAGATAAGGGATGGGATTAGTTTTTTTTCTTTTAAGTAATTTAAAAGCTGGGGCGGATTTGGGGTTATGATGGGCAGTTTTTTCTAACTTTTTTGAAAATTTCGGGCAGGTTCGGGCAGGTTTTTTGGAAAATATTTTCACACTTTTCCATTTTGGGCAAATTTTGCGCAGCTCTTCAGGTGGATTTTTTTCAATTTTGTTTTGTTTCAGGCAGACTCAGGCCAGGTTTTTGGCCTTCACACTTGGTGTTCCAAGCATATTTAGAGGCTTTTTCGGAAGCATGACTCTCCTACTTTTTTGGGTTTGGATGCCATAATTTAGGAGGGCATCTTTCAAGGGCTTCCTTGAAAGGTTTTAGGGGCACATTGAAGGGATTCTTATGGATTTTTTTCAAAAAGACTTTAAGCACAGATCACCCATGTCATTTGTGAGAAATGTTCTTTGAAAATCAAAGATGGAGAGCAACTCTTTTACTATCAAACCAGACCACTTGTTGTAACAAGATAGTTGTGTGTACCTTGCTCCATTTAAAACATTACACAAAACATCATTGTTGATATTTGATATGTTATTAAGATTTTGTTTAAAGGACAAGATAAAAATTTAATCTTAAAGTTCTTTCGATAATGTACAATTTATTTTTTCTTTTAGAAATATAAATTGATTTGGAAAGAAAAATATTTGATTTTCATTATTGAATACCATTTCAATTATAATTCCTTGAAAAAAATAAATTTAACCACATGCTTTATAAATGGATGATATAATAATAAATAAAAACATATCTTTCATATCTTAAACCATCATTTGATTTCAAGAATAATATTATATATATATATATATATCATAATTTTACCAATAGAATTTAATGGATGTGTGATATATATTTATTCACATGCAATATTTAAAATTGGATTAGAAGCAAATTATAATAGAAATATAGTGAAAGCTCTTATATTAGCCATATTATTTCTAATGTAAACAATTAATATATATAATCAGTTTTAATTTTGCAATAATAAGTAATGCCATATAATTAATTGATTTTATGGAATTGTATATTTTATTACATTTACACATATAATATCTTAAATTTTATTTCAAATTATGATAAAATTTGAATGTAAAAATTATGTATTTTCACATCTCAAATCTCTATTTGATATTTAAATTACACTATAATTTTTTTAATGTTATGACATATAATCTATTCACTATATAAAGTTTATAAATGGATCATGAATTACTCTTACTACCTATTACCTAGCCTATTTAATAGATTAATTGCATAGTCTACCTAATTAATTGATTACACCCACTACTTAAACCCTAACCTACATAATAAATAAATTACATGTCCTATTTAATTAAATAATTAATAAAAAATATATATCACATATCAACATGATAAAATACCTATTACTTAGCCCACATACATATTACTTATTATTTACGACCTTACAACTTATCAATTGATGAATTGTCTAACTTAATTATTTTATTAAATATGACATTATTTCATTCAACACAACAAAGTACCTACTACTAATGAATTTACTTCCATACTACCTAATTAATTAACTAATTAAAAAAAATTATGGCATATCAACATGATAAAATTCCTATTACTTAATCACATACTTATTATCTAATACCTAATTTTATTTATTACTTGTTACATATTACCATTTATTTACATGACTAGTTGAAAAAATAATTATGTTTTCATCCATTGATGGATGCCCTACAAAATGGATGAAGGTGTAGTCACATTAACATGTACCATAGCAAGTGTAACTACTGTTTGGTTCTGTGTATTTAACATTAAAAAACAAATAAATAACTCCAAATGAAATTATTTTGACATAATGTTATTTTCAACGTATTGGTATACCATTTTGAAATTTTGAAATCAATCTAACGAATGAAAAATATCCAAAAACACTTTGAAAACATTGTAACTAATGTTTTTAAGCAACAAAAAGACTTGTAAATGGACTTGAATTTTTTTGAAAATGACATATTTTTAACAATTTTTTTATGTAAGCCATAACATAATTTAATGTGATGAAAAATTTCAAGATTTTTCAAGATTTTTTAAAAGAACTTTATTGTTCAAGCTCATGGAAGAAATCTTTTTAAAACTAACTTTCGTTTACTTCTTTTAAATGGTCATAACTCTTATGTTACATTAAAGGTTCTACACAAAGCAAGGAATGCGGTCTTGGATTTGATTACTTTACCATCTCACATGAGCCATTCCTTACAACCACTTGATGTTGCTTGCTTTGAAACTTTCAAAATCACCTTTAGGGCTTATAAGGATGTTTAAACTTTGGCTAACAAAGTTAAAGGGGTTGGAAAGGAGGACCTATCTTAATGGGTGTTTGTAGTTTTCAAAAAGATATTGATAAGATCAAACATATGTAAAAGCTTTAAGATTACTAGGACTTGGCTTTTAAACCTAGCTACAATGGAATGCAAGATGCAATCTAGCATGCAATTTATGGAAACAATAGTGCTTACACATGAAGTTATAGATTTCCAAATCGAAGAACTAGGTGAATGCATTGGTAATCTTGAGCCCCATGTTTGCCATTTTAATATGTGGAAATTGAGGGATAATGCATTACACTTGAACAAGAAAGCATAACTAATGTGGATCAATGCGATGACCCAATGAGTTCCCAAACCATGGGTCTCAATGATGAACTTGCAAGCTTGCAAACCTAAGGGCATGAGTTGCAAGAAGGTGCCATTAATGTTGGTTAGTATGATGATCTAAGAAGGTTCCAAATAATGGGTCTTTGTAATGATCCTATAAACTCAAAAGCCTTGGGGCATGATCTTATGTCTCAACACATAATGGTCCGAGCAATCTTAAAATAATGGGTTTTGGCAATTATGCAACAATGGGTTCAACATTAGTTGTGCAACAATGGGTTTTAACTATAGTCTTACAATTATGATGATCGTTGCCACAATGGGTCTAACCACTAGTTGTGTAGTAATGATGGTTACATCGATTGATTCCAGCACTAGTCACACGGCAATGATTACAGTGGTGATGGGTTTTCACAATGGTGCAACAATGGGTCCTAGTAGTGCCATAAATTGTTTCCTAATTCTGCTTAAGCTTCTACCTAAATGTATTCATCAATTTGTGCAAGAGTCATTCATAATTTTTCAAAATTTATAATGATCACTTTTGATCATTACATTTGTGCATTTGAACATAAATTAACATGGAAGCAAATAAGAACTAGAAAGAAGGAACATCAAAAGGAATTAATTGTGTTAAAAGAACGAAAAAGTTGTAGAGAAAACAAAGGTCAATGAAAGAGCCTAAAAGAAAACCTTTGATAATGCATGGTCTACTAAGCATTGTGTTGAGCAAGGTGAGGCACTACATGCTCAATCTATGTTAATTTACCTCCACATGCTAATGCCTATTGAACTCCATTCCATGGGATTATTCCTCAAGGTTGTAAGTATAATGTTGCAACCCCACTTTGAGGCAAGTGTGAGGATGAGACTCACACTCCCGAATGTGGGAACTTGGAGTCTTCTAGGACTCCCATGACTTCAGAGCTCCATGGCAGAGGTCAAAACACCTCGCCTTGAGGTGTTCTTTATATCGTTGGAAAGGGCTTGAAGTTTAAATGTCGAAAATGACCTCGCACGGGCCATTCAGACATCTGCAGCACAAGTTATGCATGAAAGAAGGGCTGAGAGTCAAATTGGCAGTTTGACTCCCGACCACAAAAAGTCAGGAATCGACCTAACCCCGGGGTGTGCAGAAGGAGTGCGACACATCGTTGGAAAAATCTTGAGGAGAGCTAGAAGTTTGCTTCAGACCTCGTTCCAATCCGAGGTTTGAGCTAAGAGTTGTGAGATCCCAAAGTTCTAGGAGTCCAAATTGGGACAATCCTAGGACTCCTCCTTGGGAGTCCCGGGAATAAAAACCATTTAGATGCGGGTGCGGTGGAGCAATGCAAAGAATACTATATGGGGGAAGGTGGTGGTTTCCCCCGAGTCCAGGCCGTGGTGAGTCCAGTGAGTCAGTGTTGCCCGTGGCTTGTCCCAACACCAAGGGTGTTTTCCAAAGGTGAACTAACCTTCTTGTGGTTGGTTTTGGATGCAGGACCGAGTAACTAAGTAATTGTCCCTCTTCCTAGTCTAATCCCGGAACTTTTAGCACGCCCCTCTCACCCCCTTTAATGCTGGAAGCTGGGAGCGGCACTAAGTTCCAAATACTTCTGCTCTTTAACATAGTTGGACCCACTTTGGGTCTAACAAGGAACTTGGGGGCACGCCATATAATATGATGCAAACAATTGCAAGATGAAGTTGTTAAGGGTATAAATCCTTAGGCTAATTAATACCATGGGGACATCCTAATAATTAGTTGGTTATTAATGGTAGACTTACCATCCTAAACCAAAGGATGAAGCTAATGGGGTTAGTTAATTGAATGGTTGGCAGTAATCTACCAATCATCTAGTAGATTTTTAGGAAGGATTAGGATAAGGATCACTTATTTTCATGGGAAGGATATGGGCCTTGTGTGGACTTGAGAGGAAGGGGATTAAAAGGATGGAAGGAGGATTGTGGATCATTCCATTGTATTATAGTTTGTAACTTTTGTTATGAGATGACTATATTGTGAAAAAGATGTGTGTAACATTAGGGAGAGGAGAGTATGGAATGAAGTTGTATTTTGATTCGTGCAATGGAAAATGGTTGACGGATTCCCAATTATCTTATTGGTGTTTAATTGCATAAAATTATGATAAAGTGTTTAGGGAAGGTAGTTCATATTATAATTATCTATAGTTTTATTGTATTTTCACAGTAGTTTTATGTTTCTTTTTTAAATGATAGGATATGTATTCTTTGTTTAGCTTTTGGAGTTAGATGCATCTTGTTGCCATAAGACACTGGTTGCTTGTAAATGGTAATAGAAATGAGGTAGGCTTGAAAATTGAAATCTACATGGTAAAAGAGGTTGTTACAAATGGTAGTAGCCACAAACGGTATGCAAGTGTTGCAAATGGTAGGAAACAATCATAGAGGGGTTACAAGCAATGCAGATAATAGAAGGTAACCATAGAGGTTCTGCATGCATTATGAATGGGAGATAGTAGATGCTTGAAACTTGTAATCCCACTAAACTTGAGTGAACCATGATTGTTTTAAAACTTAAACCTACCACGATGCAACACCCCACCTTAGAGTATCGTGATTCATGTGTCCAGATCACACGGTGGCCACTAATATTCAGTGTTCATCACTGATCAGGTATCATAGTCTATGTACAAAAAGTTCGCCAGTTTTGTCCCTCTTACCATTTGTTTTGGGTGATCAGGTATCATAGTCTATGTACAAAAAGTTCGCCAGTTTTGTCACTCTTACCATTTGTTTTGGGTGATCAGGTATCATAGTCTATGTACAAAAAGTTCGCAGTTTTGTCACTCTTACCATTTTTTTGGGTGATCAGGTATCTTAGTCTATGTACAAAAAGTTTGGCAGTTTTGTCACTCTTACCATTTTTTTGGGTGATCAGGTATCTTAGTCTATGTACAAAAAGTTTGGCAGTTTTGTCACTCTTACCATTTTTTTGGGTGATCAGGTATTTTAGTCTATGTACAAAAAGTTCGCCAGTTTTGTCACTCTTACCATTTTTTTGGGTCATCAGTATCTTAGTCTATGTACAAAAAGTTCGCAGTTTTGTCACTCTTACCATTTTTTTTGGGTGGACAATAGAGTTATCCATAAAGTAAGACAAACAAGGCACAAGAACCCTGAGTTTGAGTTTGGTCCTACACAGGGTGAGATTAAAAAAAAACATGCAAAAAAGTACAATAGGATTCAAGGGGAGGGGTGGAACTCAGAAAACCATCAATTTTGGTGGTAAACTGTGTTTCATCCTGTCTTTCCTTTTTACTGAGCGCCTCCACTGCTGCTAGATATGTTTTCACGCTCTTACGTGTACAACTACTATAATTAGTCTCGAACCTTGTGTAATTCGTGGTAGGTTTAAGTTTTTTTACTGAATTGCAGCATTTCGTACTAAGATTTAATAAAATGTCCTTACTTCGCGGATACCGCTGAAAGAAGGGATAGGGGGTGAAATGAGGCCCAAGGATAGGGTGAAGATAGGGCTACTTTACCGATAACTGGTACAAATTTTAATTCATCACATGCTGGAAATGCTCCATGTCGAGCTGAATTAAATGAGTCTGCACTTGCTCATGTCTTCTCTTTACAGTCGCTGGGTCTGGGTATATTGCATAGTGAAGTAAGTTAGCTTGAGTATGTTAGTGCCTTCCAAAGGACTAAAAATTGTATTGTAGTATATTGTTCTCCAAAGAAAAAGATGCCCATAACAGACAAGAAAAAACGTTTCTTCAAGGCAAGTTGATCATGGTGTGAACATATTGTATGAAACCCACATGGATCTGCAAGCAGATGTCCTTGTAGGATTGGACATAAGACTTGGTGAGGCATGGAGTGTGGCCCTTTTTGTACCGTCAAGACAAGTTGGTGTTTATAATATTTGAGTCAACTAGTGAGTGTTCCATAACAGTCTCCATGCATTCCTTTTCCCTCAGTGTTTGCTCCAAAAGTGAAGTGGCCTCATTGGCTTACTATATTTGCTAGCTTGGGACCTTCTGATTTCTAACTACAGGAGCCAAATTATCTTCTTGTCCATACTTCAAAAAGAATCCGTCGTTAGCTGGATGACATCATAAGCCTGGGGGAATCATCATCTTTACACCTTTAACATAGACTTCCACATCCCCTATACCCCTCCACCATTCCTATAGGAGGGTAATTGCCAATGTAGATTCCTGTACCCAACTTTGTTCGAAAAGGTTTGTCCTTAGTTTGTGGTCTCGAGTGAAAATGAAATATGTCACAACCTTGGCTGAAAATTGAACTTGAATATGGAGGCCGTCCCCAAGCATAATTTCCCACTCCAGGCTTGAAATGGTTTTGAATATTTCCACTGTTGACAATGTTCCCCAATTTGCAATGTTACAGCTAGGGTTCAAATTCTTGTGCCCCACACGGGAACTCCCATCTTTTTGGTGAAATTGCATAAGAATAGAACAATAGAACTAGCCTTTTGTTGGCTTTGTCCTACATGTCTTATAGAGGCATCATGATGGGAACTTAGTTTGAGGGGGTATAAAGGGTAGAGAATAAAAAGTTGACTTAATGAATAAGGTTATAAGTTCTGGTGCAGGTTTGAAAGAAAAAAAAGTTGAGTGAGGTGAGATAAGGTTATAGGTGAAAATTTAAAAAGAAATGAGGGAAGAATGGGTTTGAGACTTTTTTCCCCTTTTTTCCAAGAGTTGGTTCTTGGGTGGGGTGGACTTGAGGTGATTTCCCCCCCCTTTTTCCCCCTTTCGAAAGGAGGTTGGGAGGTATGTTTTAGGTAGAGTTGAAGATTTTTTCCCCCTTTCCATTAGGTGGCATTGTGAAGAGGGAGGTTTGGTTGTTTCTAATGAGGAGATGGACCAAGGCCTTTTAAAATATGTTAAATTATTAGGGAAATAAGCTTAGTGTTTTTGAAAGGCAAAAACAAATCTTTAAATTGGATGCAATTCATGTTTAAGGTCAATTTGGTGCAATTTTGTAACAAATGTTCTTTCTTTTTGTTTGGCCTCTCCTTGGAAAGCTAACAAACTCTAAACCCATTAACTTGATTTAATGAAAAATATTATTTCAAGCTGGAGCTTTTCTGGCAAAGCTATTTGTTCGAATCAAAATTGTGAAAAACAAATGTTGGACCTAATTTCGGTTTCTTTAAGTAAGCAAGTTGAACTCCTTTTCAAAAGTTGACAATTCAACTAAACTTTATAGTCAAACATGATTAGTTTTCATTCAATGTAAGACTCATTACATGTACAATCCTGAAGTTTTGTTAGTTTTTTAGGTTAGACTTCATACTTACACAATCTCCAATATTGGGGGTTGTGTAGTGTATGCATGAAAGTAAACTTTGGTTTTTCAAAATGGGCTCAAAATTTTATCAATTTGAAAAAATGCGTCAAGACCAAAAGCACATGATTTACAAATTTGAAAAATTTAATTCCAATCTACACTTGGAGAACCTACCAAACATATCTAGCTGTTGAAACCTAGACCAAAGATTTTCTTAAAAAGAAAAACCAACAAA
>Ga0209208_10007029_pt1 | contig 15401 bp, 10 predicted proteins | sample S1TSphfallax_3_FD_187694 | JGI IMG/M metagenome (GOLD analysis project Ga0209208, IMG submission 187694) | Host-associated microbial communities from peat moss isolated from Minnesota, USA - S1T2_Fd - Sphagnum fallax MG (SPAdes) (version 2) | ecosystem: Host-associated > Plants > Peat moss >...
AAAAACCTTTTTGTACTTTTTTTTTTTTGGTGCAAATGATTTGTGTACACTTTTATATATATCTATCTTTCTCTCTTATGTACACACACTCTTTTTTTTGGCCCTCTATCTCTCCCATTCCCTTTCTTTTCTCTCATTATCCTTCTTTTTTTTATATTTTAAATTTTAATAATTTTATATCCGCTTGTAATCACCAAAGCCAATTGAACCTATCATAAAACCCCTATACCTCTCCATACCCTTTTTTCCCTTTCTAACTCACCATCACCAGTGCCATCAAAACTCACTATAAACCCTTGCCTCTCTCATTTACTATTATTGAATGGAAGGTTGCAACTTGGCAAGACATGCCATCAAGCTACATTTTTGCCTTTCTTTGTTGTCTAACACTTATTTGTTACACAAATGTGTTTCCTATGCCAAACCTTATCTACCCTTAAGGATGGGCTCAAAACCTACTTTGAAATTGTTATGATACCCTTCCCGAACTTTTAAGCCAAGCTATACATTTTGAAAATATGACAAGGCACACTTGATGGAAACACATTAAGGTTTTTGCAAACCTTTTCATTAGTTGTAGCATGTTGACAAGTCTTGAAAAAAGCATGGACAAAACAAATACCTTGGAAACTTTCATCCAAACTTAAAACTTCACATTTCCAAAGCAATTGTCATTGCATTCAAATTTGACCCCTCATCTGTGACATATATAATATTTTTTTTCAATCTATATTGATTAAGCAATTATGTCATATTATTGGCTAAGATTTGACCATTAGTTTTCATTGCTTCAAACAAACCAATAGTCATTTATTTAGGTTGTCAATCAAATCCAAAGAAGTTAATGACAAAAGCAAATATGTCATGTACCCCCTTAAACATCCATAAATCAAAGCTTGTTATTATAGATATAAAATTTGCTAATTTTGGTAAAACATGTACTTGTTCCATTTTTTTCACTAATTTAAATAATATTTCATGGAAAAACTATTTTTTGGAAAGGAAGACAACTTGAGGACATAACTATAAAACCAAATGCTCAAGAACTAAACATTTTTCACAAATTACAATGGGAATAGATTTTTCACAATTTAAAGGCAAGGTCTTACCAAAAAAAAATGTTATTCATCATCCTTTTTGAAAGGATCCTTGTAAACAAAAAACTTAAATATTGCACTACTTAACACATTAGGCCTTCTTTGCTAGTTGTTTTTTAAAAGTTATTTTTATTGGACCATTTACCTCCTATTCAAATTTTTTGACAATTAAAGTAAAGCATGATCTACATTTACATGTTTTTTCAAAGTTGATAGTCCATATGTTTTTAAAATATGTTATAAAACCTTTCTTTCTTTTGTGCTTGGATTATGAGCATGCACATGACTAGTGTAACAAAATAAACATCTCATGATTTGAAGATTTCCAACATTAACTTTTTTGTCGTTGTTCACACAAAAAAACCCAACAAATTGCATTTTTATTATGACCTTTCCATTTATTTCTTTGAACATACAATTTCACTAGTATAAAAGTGGGGTGTAATTCACTAACCTAAATCACTATGAAATTTTTTAAATGAAATAAGTTCATTGCACTTTAGTGATTTCACCCTGGTTAAAATTATTTTAATATAATATCACTATCTAAACATCATATTTCACTATTAATTGACATAATTCACTATTATAATATACTATGGTAAATTAATTTTTTGTTGTTGTTGTTTTAAATATCCTATGTTATTTTATTATATATTTTATATTATTTTAGGCTACCTTAGTTATTCAAACTTATACCCTAAATTATTATAAGTTATTATAGGTTATTATACATTATTCTACTTTAAGGTATCCGAACTAGCTTATTATACGTTTTTACATTTAAATTATTTTAAATTAAATTATTGAATTAAACTTAGGCTATACCTTAAGTTATTTTATTTCAAAATAATAATTTAAAATATAATATAATGACCTAAGGTAAAATAACCTAAAATAACCAATAATAGCCTATGAAAAATAATTTATAATAACCTATAATACAATAACTACCAATAGTTTATAATAATATAACCTAGAATATCCAACAATAGTTTATAATCGCAATAACGATTAATAGTCGTATTATAACCTATAATAACAAAAAAAACCACCAATAATCACTAATAAAATAACCATCAATAGCCATTAATAAAATAGCCACCAATAGCCATTAATAGCCACTAGTAAAATATCCATCAATAATCAATAAGATAACCAGCAATAGCCATTAATAAAATAGCCACCAATAACCAATAATATAATAACACTAATAACAATCAATAACTTATGATAATTTAACTTAAAATAACCATTAATAACCATTAATAGCTTATGATAATTTAGCCTAAAATAATCACCAATAATCACTGATAGCCACCAATAAAATAACCATTAATAGCCACCAATAACCACCAATAGAATAGGCTCCAATAGGCACCAATAAAATAGGCATCAATAAACATCAATAAAATAGTCACAAATAGCCTATGGTAACATAGCCTAAAATAACCAATAATAACATAAGGTGAAATAACCTTTAATAAATAAAAATAACCAACAATAGTCTCACATAATTGAAAATAACCTAAAATGAAATAGCTTAAAATAACTAGAAAAAACTTATAATAGCTGCAAATAACCCATAATAACAAAAAAAACATAAAATAGACAAAAATAACTTACAATAGTTGAAAATTTCCTAAGGTGAAATGGCAAAAAATAACAAAAAATAACCATAGAATAGCTGAAAATAACCAACATAGGTAATATTATTATATTAACAAAAAAAAAATCCATTTATTAAACTTTTTTTTTTTCAAAAAAATGGTCATTGAAATGCTATTGAATAGTGATATTCAAAAAAAATAATTCAAATGATTTTACACTTTCAAAAGGAAATAAATGTAATTATGTACATTATTGAAAAAAAATTAATTAAATTTTAATCATTTCATTTGGACAAAATTTCAATAAAATATGAATTTTCAAAGTTTATGTTTTTGTAATATTTAAAATGAAATATTTGATAAAAAGACTGCAATGTTATTCATTATCATAACAAATGTGGTGGCAAGATGGTAGGGGTGTTTTCTTTCATTTTAAAGGTTAAAGGAATCAAACCTCACAAATGCTATGTTTGTGGTCGACATTGGTAAATTAATTGAATATTATCTTATGTAATTCCTTAGAATAGGTGTTTATTTAGGTTAATTACATGGTCAATGTATTTAGGCTAGGTTTTTAACATGGCATATGTAGTGACATGTGTCAATAATTCATAAGTTGAAAATCATGAAATTATGAATTATATTAAATATTAAATAATTCAATTTAATTATTTTCATGCTACCTAGTTAATTAACTAACAAATGAAATGGTTTGGTAAATTTGTATTTCACTTGAAAATAACCTTGTTTCATTAAGTATTAGTGGACAAATTCATTGTTTGTAACAACTAGTTCATGTTCATTGGGGGGGTTGATTAGTTTCACCATGGTAAAAATGTGCAAATTCACTCAAAACCCAAAGTGAACTAAAACACATTTTGGTGTAGTGTTTTGAAGGTTTATTTAAGTGAGTTATTCATTTTTCATTTTCTTTTGTTGTTTTTTTCCACTATGTTTTGTGCTATTTAAAACTTTCATTTAAATTTTCATTTTTCATATTATATTGATTGAAATAAATATCATTTTCACCATCAATTATGATTATATTTTCATTTTGACTTTATTCTATTTTTAGTAAATGTGACATAACATGAAGGAAAAATCATAAACAAATGCAAATTTAATCAAATTTGTAAGTTTAGATTTTAGTTGCTTAATTTATTTTATGAATATCAAATAAAAATATCAAAGCAATTATAAGGCCAAATCATTAACTTTTTTTCCTTCCTCTCCCCATCAAGTAAAAGATGTGAAAAAAAAATATGAATGTTACAATGTGTGATAAAGTTTTGTAACATTTGTATTTTTTTTGTGTAATACATGACATCACACACAAGATGTCAAATAATTAGTAAATGTTTAATTAAAAATAAAAATTACGAAGCATAAAAAAAAGGAATCTCCAATAATATATATATATATAAAGAATAAAATGAAAACCCTTCTTGTCAAAGAAAATGGAAAGAAGAAATACAATAGTAGAACAAACAACGAAAAAAAATTAAAAAAAAAACATAGACTAAAAAAAGAAAACCCCCTTGAGGTTGGTAGTTGAAGGAAAAGTTACAAAAACTTCATCTTCCACACCTACATAGAAAAAAATGGGAAAATACCAATTAAAAAAAAACCAAAAAACAACAAGAATGCACAACAAAGAGGTGCCAAAAAATAACATAAATGAATAACAAGGGGGTGATGAAGAGCAAGAAAGCGCCAAAGAACATCATGAGCACACAACAAGGCATTGAATAACATTAGGAATGCATAATAAAGAGGCATGGAAGTACACCAAAAGCACACAATAAGGAGGCACTATAAAGTAATAGTAACACATAATGAGGTGAGAAAAAGTAGCAAGAATGCACAACAAGGAAACATTGAAGAGTAGCAAAAGTGCACAACAAGGAGCCACTGAAAAACAACAAGAGCTCACAATAAGGAGGCACCAAAGAGCAACATGAATGCAAAACAAGGAAGTGTTAAAACCTAGCAAGAGTTCATAGCAAAGAAGCTTAAAAAAACAACATGAACACATAGCAAAGAGGTACCAACAATTAGCAAGAGTGCATAATAAAAAGGTTCCAAAGACTAACAAGAACACATAGTAAAGAGGTTTCGAAAATTAACAAAAACACATAACAAAAAAACATTGAAGACCAACATGAAGACCAATACATTGAAGACCAATACCCTAACATGATATTACAAAATAAATAAATGAAAAGGGTGCAAATGATTGATTCTCAACCCATTGAAAATTAGGAGACATGTTTCAAAAAGGGCGTCACCGTTGGTGATACCTTGAAGTACTCAAGGTGAAAATCAACTTGAAACCCTAGCTAGTTTTCACCTTTTTTTCTAATACCCACCCAACATTGTTTGGACCTTAACACCAAAACGAACCCAATATAGAGTTTTTATAAAAATATCTAATATTAGGTTGGGCAATTTTTAAAAAAAATCAATACCAATATTAATTAGTGTATTCAAAAGTTTACACCCACCCAACATTGATGCATACATATATCAAGGTTGTCCAGTTTTTAATTTCAAAAAGAACCTTTAGTCGTAATTTTAGTTTTTTTTTATGGAACTTGTAGTTTAGTTTTGAGACCAATTTTTTACATATTTAAACTAATGTTGTGTGGGTATATCATTTACATGGCTATACCCATTAGGTGTGGGTAAAGTACATTATTTTCGTTATCCAACTTTTCCAAAATCAATATACTATAGTTGAATACATATCCAAAGGTATATAAATTTGAAAAAATATAGCCATTTCATCACCCTAGATATATCTAAAAAATATCCTTACTCATAATATCCTTATTTGAAGACAAGTATGTTCTCAAACCCAAATAAATCTTGTTAGGGTAAATCTCGAATAAACCTTAAAATGGTCGCCATTCATATGTGTGATTGTTGTGCAAGGCATTTGATATTGAAAAAGAATGTGATGAATTAGGTGTATGCTTTCATTGTTATTGAACCTTGGGTTGCAACTACAATTTGAAAACCAATTAGATCACTGTGTTGAGCTTGTTATATGCTAAATGTTGATTTTTATATTTGCATTTATGTTTAGTGAGGCAAGTGGCATGATGTCCAATTTTGATTCAATGCCCTTTCATTTTATGTATGTTTAAGAATAAAAACTTGTTCTTGGATTTCAGCAAACCTGGGCAACATCAATCTATACCTACTGAGAATATTATGGAGAACACATTGGGAACATTGTGGATATTTTAAATGGGAATATATTCTCAATATATCCTAGGGAACATTTTTTAAAAGGTTATATTGGGAGTAATGCAAAGGAATGTAATTGGAACACGAAGGGGGAACAAAACTGTTTAGTGAACCCAATTCATAATTGCATAGGCCAATGAGTCTTCATAAAAGAGTGTGAGTACCTATTGAGGCCCATCCCTCATATATAATGTTCACATAAGATGTTACAAGCTCTTGGTATGTCCTTATTATTGTGCTAATCATGTAGTGCTAATCCTCGTATTTAGGTGCTAAGAGCATCTCCAGCAGCCCCTGAAAAAGCACACCAACACGACATTTTGTATGAATACTCCACCACTCGGGTGTGAAAAAACAATTCCTCCATCAAAAGCCTTTCTGATGGTGGAAGGTTTTCCAAGCACTCTGTCACAAGGAATTAATGCCTTTGGGTGGCCAGCCACAGTCATGCAAAGCTGTTTCCAAAGGGACCGCCCGAGATGCTCGCTCTAACTATGACAACTATCACCTCAATTGTATCTAGTGCCAACAACAAATTTTTCCACTGTATTTGGAGGTACATTACAAAAACATAATCTTCTTTGTAACCTTCAAGGCACTTTATCAATCTGGAATCTGCCTCAAAAATAACAAATTCCAGTGAAAATGGTACATCGACCCTGGTTTAGGGAGAGCAGCTTAGCTTTAGGCTCTATTAGTTCAAATTATATCAGTTTTCTACGTGAGAAAATGATCACATTGAGGTGGAAATGTTGTTCTTTAGTTCAGATTATGTCAGTTTTGTATGTGAGGAAATGGTCACATTGACGGTTATGTTGTTCTTTTTGCTCAGATTATGTCAGTTTTGTGTGTTAAGGGAAAGGGTCACTTTGAGGGTTATGTTGTTCTTTAGTTCAGATTATGTCAGTTTTGTATGTGAGGAAATGGTCACATTGAGGGTTATGTTGTTCTTTCGCGCAGATTATGTCAGTTTTGTGTGTTAAGGGAAAGGGTTACTTTGAGGGTTATGTTGTTCTTTTGTTCAGATTATGTCCGCTTTCTAAGTGATGAAATGGTCACATTGATCATTATGTTGTTCTTTTGGGGCTACTGCTCTTGTTGTCATGCCTTCAAATTGATTAAGACTCATTCACATTCAAGATCTTGACTATGAAGTGCCATGGACATTTAAGATCTCAACAATGAAGTGACATGGACGCATTACAAGTCGGTACTTTATTGCAGGGATCATAAGCATCCTCCTGACTGATATAGTAACAAGGGGTGTGTCACACTGTGGCCTTGCCATTTACATTAAAAAGTATCTTAAGGCAAATAGAAGAATTATGGAAACTCAACATTTCACCATGCAAACAGATAATCTTCAAAAATCTCTAAAACAAACCAAAGTCCTTCAAGACATTATAACTCTATAACTAATCTCAAGTTTTGACACAAGCCAAAATATCATCTTTCAAAAATCCTCATATAAAAATAGACCTAACCCAGGGGCCAAAATCCCTTAAGCTAACTATAGTCTATAATGAATCTAGACACAATATCCTTGCCGTCGTAGGCAAGGCCAATAAACCCCTCTTGAGCTATCTCCCTCTCCAGCTATGCTTATGCATATTGGTATCACTTTCATACCAGAACTACTACTAAAGTAACATCATTCCCTTTCATTATATCACTTGCATACCCGATATCACTTTCATACCAAGACTAGTACTAAAGTACCCATGTAGGTAATAGTAATTTGATAAGGAGTTGTTGATTCTCAAACACTCCCACTCAACAACATCCATTCAAATACTACACACCATGTCACACATCTAATTGCCCCCATCAATCTTTTTGTACACTTCATTATTTGTCAACCAAAACAAAACCGAAAAAAAAGAAAAAGAAAAAAAGGGTCTCTTGTCAAAATATTTGCAACCATGTCATTTAGTATTACAAAATTACAATACCACCAATCGTGAAAATGTTTTTTTTTCCTCAAATTTCAAAAAGCTTATATGATAAATAGATACAATCTTGATTGGTGTCGGTCATGCCTACTTATATGACAAACTGCATATCTTTCTGGATGACCACCAATGTGGGTCAAATCAAAAGAGAGTTGAAAGTCACATTACTTGTCTTGTAGTTTGAGATGCAACCATTGTTATTTCATGGTGGATTGCTTCTTATTACTACCCCAATTCATTGTGACATTTGCCAACATGAATGTGTAGCTAGATATAAGTAAAATTTGTAAATGACTTTCAGAAACTCACCTTTGGTGCGAATTTGTCTTGTGACTTCAAAATTTGGTCCACTGATTGACATCATAATGTACACGTGGGCAGTCAGAGCTCAATTTGTGAAATGAAGCTGTCTGCGAGCTGTTGCCTCCTTTTGAAATGGCAAAGAGTTTCTGCTGCATGCACCATCACCACTACTACTGCAACACTTCAACTCACGAACGGTTTCATCAACCAAATCCTTGAAAATCAATTGCTCCAGCTCAAGACCAAGTTCACCATGCATGAGTCCATAGTCTGACCATTCATGTCCATTGTTGCACCCTAAGTCCTTTTGAAGAATGCTCTGAATGTTGTCACCACCATCATTCAAAGAGGTGCATGTTGTCCCTTGCAACTCCTCCCAAACTTCTCGAACTAAATTTTGGCCCTTGGATTTTTCTTGGATAAATTTAAAAATACGAGATGGTGTAACCCAAGGTTGGGTATATAAGCTCTCAAGCTGACATTTTCTAACCAATATCTCATTCACTGTGTCAAAGAGAAGGTGATGGTCAACTGATTCCCTCCTTTGTTCTTCATTCGTGTTGCACCACTGTTGCAAAGTGTATAACCTGTCTTTTGTCTTCTCCTCCCACTGCAACCTCTTGGATTGGACAAGCAATGCAGGGTCGATGATGTGGCCCTGCATGTGAATTGACCATGTTGTAGGGCTGCCATCTCTTGTGAGCCCAGAAGTAACTAAAAGGTTCTGGACAAATTCCCACTCTGCTTCTCGGTTTTCCAATGAGGTGCTGTTGGGCACCATAGAAGCTGAATTGGGTCCAATTTTGATCTCAGAGGGGAGGTGGATTTCAGGTTGCAATCTCTTGAGGTAATCAGTGGGTTCTGGAAGGACAGCCTCATGCCCATCATTGCCTGTTAAAGCTTCCTGATATGCAATAACTTCTGTGGGAACTCCAGTTTCTTCAGAATCCACTGTCACCAGCTTCAGGGATTTTGCAGAGCTCCAGCGTCTAACATTCTCCAATGCATTTAAGGCATCTGTAATCAATTGCAAATAGGTCAAGATCAGTGATATGGATTACCAAGCTTCTTAACATTTGATGAACTCAATATAATTTCCTGAAACAACAAAGCAATTCAGGATTTTCACAGCCACCAAAGACCCTGCATTGTTCAGAACTGCACACTGTGCAAGTAACTATCACTGTCCCCGGTTGGACCAGACGTAAGATTTTATCATAACTAAATCACAAGTGCACTCCTACTCTCTAATACTATTTAGAGATCTACTCTTGCAATGTGCATGCTGGATATTGGTCATGGGTTCTCTCCACTTCCATTTATGCTGATGCATCCACATCATGGTAGCTAAAGCCTGGGTGTGTGGCCAGTAACTGCCATTATCTGCTATACAGGAGATCTCAACATTTATGCATATTGTGTCAGTCATAATCCACAGAGTCTTTGGAGTCTGTCCTAACCTTGAATGGCATGTTCTTCTGCTCTTGAACTCAAACTGCATTCCTCATCTTCAAAAGCTGTATTGTCAAGCACTGACACAGGGCTTGGCTGTTCAGGACCACTATTCATTTGATCATTCTTGCTGAAGTTGGATTTCTCAAACAGCACACCATCTGAGGTGACTGCTCCTGATGGGCCGTTTTCACGCCAGACTAAAGCAGGTTCTCTATCTTCCAATCCCATGCAGAAATCGCCTGCCACCTGTTGAATTGCCAACAAAAACCCAAACCCAGTCACATCTCATGAAGCATCTGTGATGTATCCAATCAGACTACTAGAGAATGTTTCATCTACACAAAAAAATGGTATGCTAACCAACTTTCAACTGTAACATGCACCCACATTGCAACCCAAACTTTATATTAAATGTTCTAGTCACTTCATGATTCTCACCCCAAAACCGCAGTGCTGGGTTCCTGAAGGAGATGGTGCACTGCTGCTAAGACCACCACCATCATTGCCCTTCATTGGGAGCTCAATACATTGACTGTGGTCCATGGCATCAAAATCCATTGATTGCACTCGCTTGTGGACCTCTTGCAAATCTATTTCATCTTCCTTGGAGTCCACTCCAGCTTGCATTACCTGAAAGTTGTCTATTCTGGTTTCATCAAGGAACTTATTTCCTGTTCCATCAACCAATGTCTCATCTGGGACCAAATCTTTGACAAGGCTTGAAGAATCAGTTCCAAATGACAATCTTCTTGGCAAAAGAGTCCTGCTCCCAAGTTCTGAAGTGGGTTTCAGTATTTCACTGCATTTTTCCCTTTCCTTGGCCAGTTTACTCAACTGCTTGCTTTTGAGAATTGAGACATCTACTGGACCCTTCAAACTTTGGTACTTGGGATACTCCTCAACTGTAGAATTTGTGGACTTGGAATCAGAGAGAATTGGTCTTCTCAGTCTTGGAGACTCAGGGCCAATAATACCTGCTGTCCTCCCCTTTACCAACTCTTGACTCAGTTGACTTTGGGGCATAGATTTTGCCTGTGGGCTTCTCACATTCTCAGGCATCCGTTTACTCCCACTACCAAAAGCCACTCCATTTGGTGATCCAGGCCGAGGTAATCCAGGTGATCCAGGTTCTCGTACACTGGGAGAGGCTAGGAGTTTGATATTGCCTACTTGAGCTGATCTTGGGGTTTTGGGGCTTGATACAATTTCTCCTTTTGGCTGCAATCTTGGGCGCCTTCCCTGACCTCCTACCTTACAAGAGGTGCCCTTCATCATTCCCCTGCAAGAGAGATGTCAGTGATCAGGCTTCTTTATGACTTAAAAAGCTGATGTGCTAATCATACCTTATGGACATTCGTCTCACACAAATTGCAGCCAGAGAAAATTTGCAGATTTTTCCTCTGCATTAGTAAACTGGACAGAACTCTTTGGATATTCCAGTGTGCTTCTCTTCTCACATGCCCAAGCTATTGTTAGTGTTTCTATATGCACACCATGCCCATGAAGTATTATTATTCAGTGCATTTTTCATGAATTTTTTTGTTGACAGTTGAAATGCAAGCTTTCTTATATTTGACAAAAGAAATCAACACCCTGTCAGGAACTGTTAGTCCAGGCATTAGAATTCTAGCGAAGAGAGGAAATTTTACTTACCCATCATTACTAGTGGCAGGACTGCCCACCACAGCCAACCTCTCAAAGCCCCCAGATGTACTGGTCAAGCAATCAAGCTCTGAAGGTTGAGGTGGTAAAGGGGGCTGAGGATTTGACTCCTGTGATCTAACAGGAGGCTTTGCATTGATGGCCCGGATCACCATGGTATTGTCACCAAGTGTCTCATTGCCATTACTAGTTCTTGCAGTATTGAGTCCGTCAGGCTGATGGTCCTGTTTCTTTGTCTCCATGGTGACTCCAGCCGCACCAATATTTGAAGAATCTTGGTATTGGTGTTCCAGCTGATCAAGAGTGCGAAAAGTAACTGCACCTTTTGGCACAAGTAGGAGCTTGGAATCTGAGAAGAAATTAGTGCCTGCTGTCTGCTTGTGACGAGGTGCATGCAATAGACCTTTAAGCTGTAAAGCTTCAAGAATGTGCTTAAGAGTTTTCCGTTCCTGGACCAAGTTCCGTAACCGCAGCTGGCGTAATCGGTGCGCCATGTTGCCATGCAGGGGTTCAGGGCCAGGTGATGGATTTGTGTCAGGCGGCATTGTAGGCGTTGATTCTTCCATGAAATGCTTCGTCACATTTGGGTGGCAGTTATTCGAAGCATCCCGAGGCACTTGCTGTCTGAAGATGTGTGGCATTCCATCCATGAGAAGATGCTTGGGAGAGAGAGCCAATTTAGGTCTTGGCATTGGCTCTTGACAGCCTTCACCTTGATTTCTCATGGGTCGGCCACCTTTTTCTTGCAAGGAGGCATATTTGCCTGATTGCCTTGGTGCAGGTTCAGTGGCCAACCCTGGGGGTGTATACTGCAACAATCCTTGAATCAGCTTGGCCTCTCGAGATGGAGGTTTAATATGCTGGACATTTTGCAGAGAGGGACTAGGACTGGGAATCTCCTCAAGTCCCATCAACCGGGCTACCACACTCAGTCCACGTTGCATCCCTTCAGAGGTCTTTGCTTGCAATTCCGCCTTCTGTCTTTGGGTTACATCTCTGCCATCTGCAGAGAGCCGAGGAGCACAAGTGGAGACTTGAGGTGGGTCTCGGGTTCCATCAACAGAATAACGATGCCTATCTCTGCCTTTCTGTGTAGCTTGGAGCGAGTCCTTGAAGTCAACAACTCTCATTGTGTCTCTGAAATCAGAACCTAAGACACATGCTTGTTTTCTGAAATGGCTGTTCTTGTCTAGAACTACAGGCAGAGGAGTGTCATCTCCATCAAGGGAAATACTTTGATCTTCTTTGAATCCACTCAACCTAGGACCCTCTTCCAAGTCCACAGTCAGCCTTGGGACTTCATTCCCCTCAAATGATCTTCGTGGGTTTGTGAAATTGTTCTCGATGGAGAGCCTTGGATCCTTCACATCACTCCCTCTGGATGCTGAAGAGGGCAACTCCATCACATCTCGTCTCCCAGCAAATCTCTCAATATAGGCTCGAGAGCGTATCCTTGGGTCCACAGGAGACAACTGACCTTGTGACTTGTCCCTTCCACTGATTGACCTGGACCTTGGCAGGATCTTCAAACTTGGAAGACCAGAAGAAACTCCCTCCATATCAAGTGATTCAAGTGCAGCCGGATTGATGGGACCTTCTGTCACTATTTGAGGCTTCTCTCTGCAAAAGGATGAGCATGCCATATCCTCATTATCCATAGATGATGAAACTCTGGGGACATTCTGCTCAGTTTGTCTTCCATTGACAGAAGCTTGGGTGGGAGTGCCTGTTGGGCTTGGCTTTCTGAAGTAAAACGACAGGCGCGGTGTTTTGTTTTCTTCAGGGCCCTGGTCCAGCCGAGGTTTGTTGTTCAGTGTTGGATCTGCTGAGGACTTAGCAAGACTCTTCCCATTGCAGGCAGATGACCAGTGATGATGATCTTCTCGATACTCCCCAGCTGGATTCAGTTGTTTGGAATTGTTGAGGAATGCAGCCTGCTCCACAACATTAGCCTGAAACTGTTGTCATCATCCAACATGAAACAATCAGGCAACAAATTGCAACATCAAGGACATGGATGTGAAAGAATGCAATTCAGACCCATATATATTTAATGTTATAACATTGATGGAGAGCAGCAGCAAATTGAGAATTCTGAAAACCCTTTCTGCTGCATCATCTAATTCAATAAGGAAACCACCAGTCATGATCGTTTATGCAAAAAAAATCTACATTGGCACACACCGTACAGTAAGGGGAAACAGTGTCTTGATGATATCGCGGGGTATCACAGGATGCTGCCAATGGCTGCCCGACTCCTTCAAACCGCACCCACAACCCACAAAAATCTCAGATCTCCTTCACATTCTGGGAAATACAATGTCTCAAACCTTTTGTTAGAATCTCCTCAGCACTATTCACAGGAATGTAAGCAAGAGAATTTTGTTTGAACATTCTCACAGTCAGACCAAAACAAAACAGGAAAATGCCTGCGGAGACAGTATGAGTATGGTTACCATTTTCAGTGGTGATTCGTTTGGAGCCATAGCGGCGGCTACTGAAGGAATGGTGACGGTCAAAGAGTTGGAAAATTCCTTTCATACAGCCGGTTTCGTTGTCGAATGAGCTTGGATCTTCAGAGGAGGATGGCACCAACTGTGGATTTGCTGCTGTAGTAACTGGTGGCATCCTACACTTCTGATCTTGCATAATATATACCAAAACAATTCTCACAGCAGCATAGGATGACAATAAATCAAAGTCCACACTGCACAGCTCTGAGACCTTATGCACTTACAGCGTCTCCAGCAGCGCTCAGTATGTGACCCTGCAAAAATATTTCTCACATCCAAGTTTTAGTTACTTACTTTTCTCGAACCCTGCCCATAAAACTAAAACCAGGACTGCTAATAGCAACTCACCTGGACCAATCAAACTATGTAGTCAATCGGAAATAGGGAGCAGTAAATAAATATGATTTGATTGTATATATTAGACTCTTTCCTCTAGGACTCCTTTGGACTCTCAAAGATGTGCATTCTTCCAGGGTCACAGCAGAAATCCACTGGATATGACTGGATGATTTCCTGTGCAGGGCCACAAACTGAGCACAGCTGGAGATGCTCTTACAAAGTAGGATTCAACTGCTGCTATTGAGATCACGTAGTTACCAGATGATATATCACAATGTCCATTTCTCAGCATTTATCTTCCATTTCCAGACTTCTTCGCACCAATCCTAAGCCCTTGAAGAAGAATTCTCAAAGTCCATGACGGTGTGATTCAGACATTGTTCATGAATCTTCTTCTAAGAACTTCCTTCAGTAAAGAGACAATGTCTTTGCGGTTATCACTTGCATGTGCCGAAGCAAGACGCAAGAAAACATCTCTCCCCTGATTGGAGAAGAAGAAGAGAACACGCATTCTGGTAAACTTTTCTTTTTCTTTTTCAAGATCCGCGTTGATCTCTTCTCCTCATGCAAATGTCGGTACAAGGGGGGGGAAGAGAAGAGCACGGACACATACAGTGACATTCAGTAAGAATTCAGGAGCAGCTATTCCGATTCTGCTTCTCCTGCGTCTTTCCAAGCTCTAGAAGAAAAAGAAGAGAATGTGGACATAATACTTACTGCAAGAAGAAGAAGAAGAAGAAGCTCACATCGGATCAAAGGCTCGTCATCCAACGTTCTTTACAGTAGTTCCCCGCTTCGATTGTGCCCGTTTTCTCTTTCACCGCAGCTGGACTTCGCGTCGCTTGCACTCAATGCGTTACAACAATCCTCTTCATCATCAACTCGTCTTGTACAAACTTGTACTACCATCGCCATATTCCAGGTCTCACTGCGAACTTTACAACGCATCCAATCTCTCTCTGTCTCTCTCTGTCTCTCTCTGTCTGCCTATCTATCGAGAACAAGGATTTCTGCAGTATAGAAAGAGCCTAACATTTTGTGAAACCAAGGAAATCGGCTTCAGATAGTACGTGAAAATTTCAGGGGGCGCACGAGTAGTGATCCTTGTTGTCACGAAACCGCAGATGTCCACTTGCATTGCAACTGGAAAAGAAGCGCGACAATTGATCAAATACTATTTCGGTGAAATTTTTTTCTTGCAGTTTACAAATCAGCTGC
>Ga0209208_10007030_pt1 | contig 15399 bp, 4 predicted proteins | sample S1TSphfallax_3_FD_187694 | JGI IMG/M metagenome (GOLD analysis project Ga0209208, IMG submission 187694) | Host-associated microbial communities from peat moss isolated from Minnesota, USA - S1T2_Fd - Sphagnum fallax MG (SPAdes) (version 2) | ecosystem: Host-associated > Plants > Peat moss >...
AAGTTGGGTCCTAAATAAAACCAAAGATCACAAGAAGGAATCTAAAGTTTTTCCACTACCCAAATCCACTATGTTTTTAGTGAAATGGGATAAAGTTCACTAATATGCAACTTACATGGTTTTGGTAAAAGAGGATTAGTTGATTAAAACATATATAGTGAAATATTTTTTAGTTGTTTTAGGTAGTGACATGTTGCACTAGGTAATTTGTAATTTAAAAAATTGACATGGATATTATGAAATCCCAATGTAATATGACATGGATTGACATGCCACATCATCATGTAACATGTTTAAAGTTTTTTTAACATTTTTTTTTAGGTCATGAATTATAAATTTTTCATGGCATGCCATGACAAAAATATATGTTGTGATTTAATTATATATATATTAATTTTTTTAACAAAATATTTTGAAAATATTCATTACCATCATACATGTTTCATACATCATATTTATATATGATACATCGATGTATGTACACATAACATACATTAACGGACACATTCACAATACTACAAAATGTGGGTGCAATTTAATAATCCTCATTCACTAAACCAATGAATTTTTTCATAATCTAGTGAAATCACTTGGTGTACAGGAACACCTTTTGTTGTAGTGTCGTCAACGTTTAAACCCGAGACTTCATGGAGATGCACCAAGGTTTTCACCACCAAATCACTTGAAGTCTTTGATAAGATAAAAGAAATTATTATTTTATTATTTTCAACATGAAACTATTCTTAAAATTCAAACTTTAACATACATTTTCTTTTTCAAAATTTATTCAAATGCTACAAATGAAAACATGGTCTTGAAATTTATTCAATAATCTATTCATGAAATTAATTATAATTTATAATTATGCAATATGAAGGGTTCAAAAAATAATTTTAAATAACATGTTATGAATTTTCAAAAAATACAAATCTTTTTCGTGTAAAGTCATCTACAATATTCATAAATGAGACTAAATTCAATGTGAATTCAAAAGTGATTTCATTAAAATTTTAACACATATATTCTTACTATGTAAAATATATGTTCAAAATTTGAAAAATTTTAAGTTTTTTTTTCTTCAATATGATTTTGTACAGTTTAAAGTAATAATTTTGCAACGTTATTTGAATTATTATCACCCATTACTAGTTTTACCCATATTTACATATAGAAGATTTATGGAATTGCAAAAAAATTAAATATTAGGTTTTATATATTAGTTATTGGTAAAATGTATTATTTATTCAATATACATATTTACAATGTATATGGATCATGTAATAATTGATAAGTAAAACGTATCATTAATATATGTTGGTTTAAATATGTATATATTTAAAAATCTAGATAATAATAGGTTGAAAAAAATAGGTTAAATAATCATATAATACACTCCAAAAATGTTTTGTTAAAACTTTGAGATCACAAATTTGAAATAACAAACACTACTAAAAAATGCATCTTAGTTCACTTTAGGTTTCATTAGATTTTGAATGAATTTGGACATTTTTATGTACTGAAATTGTTTAACCCCTTAGTGAACAGGCACCAGTTGCTACGGAAAATGACTAGTTTCACTAGTACCTAGTGAAACAAGGTTACTCTCAAGTGAAATACAAATTACCATACCATTCATTTGCTAGTTAATTAACTAACCAGTATGGAAATCAATTAAATTTTAATTATTTAATGTATAATATTATTAATAATTTCATGATATTTAAAGCTTATTATTTATTAACATGTGTCATTACCTACATTAAGTTAAAAACCTAGCCTAAGTAGGTAGGCAACGTAATCAACCTAAACACCTATTTTAGGAATTTGATAGGAGAATATTCGATCAACATACCATTGTTAATCACACACAACACCACCTATGAGATTTGATCCCTCGACTTTTATAATGGAGGTAAACACTTTTACCATCAAACCACCTCACTTGTTGTGATAATATGTTACATTACATTTTATTTATCAAATACTTCATTTTAAACATTAAAAAACATAAACTTTAATAATTCATATTTTATGGAGATTTTGTTCAAATGAAATGATTTGAGTTTAATTTTTTTTAAATTTCAATAATGTACATAATTACATTTATTTCCTTTTGAAAGTTTAAAATCATTTGAACAAAAAAAAAGTTGAATATCATTATTCAATAACATTTCAATGATCATTTTTTAGAAAAAAAAAGTTTAATAAATGGATTTTTTTTGTTAATATAATAATATTACCTTTGTTAAGGTACTTTCAATTATTATATGACTATTTTTCATTAATTTAAATTATTTCACCTTACATTATTTATGGCTATTTATGATTATTCTCAATTACTTTTGGTTATTTTTGGCTATTGTAAATTATTTCAATTTAGACTATTTGTGGCTAATATAAGTTTTTTTTGGCTATTGAAGGTTATTTCACCTTATGTTATTATTGGTAATTTTAGGTTATTATAGGTTATTTCACCTTAAGTTATTTTTGTCTATTATAAATTATTTCACCCTAAATTATTTTTGGCAATCCTAAACAATTTTAATATATGGCTATTGGTACCTATTTTATTTGTGGATATTTAATGTTTTTAGTGGTTATTCTATTAATGGCTATTGTGACTATTATGGTTGTTATTCTATAAATGATTATTTGTGATTATTATATTAATGACTATTAATGGCTATTTTATTAATGGTTATTGATGGATATCATATTGGTGTTTATTAATGGTTATTATATTAATGGTTATTGTTGGTTATTCTATTGGTGGATATTGATCATTATTAATTGGTATTATAATAATGGCTATTGGTGGCTATGAGTGGCTGGTTATTATATTAATGGTATTGGTGGTTATTTTATTGGTGGATATTGGTGATTATTAATTAATATTATAATAATGGCTATTAGTGACTATTGGTGGCTATTTTATTAATGGTTATTGCTGATTATTTCGTTGTAAGCCATTGGTGGTTATTTTATTGGTGGTTATTGATGGTTATTTTATTAATGGTTATTAATGGTTAATGTATTATAAGTTATTGTTGGTTATTATATGTTATATTACAACGATTGGTGATTATTGTATTATAAATTATTGTTTGATATTTTATGTTATAATATCATAGGCTATTGGTAATTATTATATTGTAGAGTATTTAAAATTATTTTTCATAGGTTATTATTTTCTATTCTAAGTTATTTTTACCTTAGGTAATTATATTTTGTTTGAGGATATTTTAAGTTATTATACTTAAGATAAAATAATTTATAATAACATAAAGTATAATGACCTTGAATAACTTAAAATAACTTAAAATAATATAAGGTATATCATAAAGTAGCATAAATAGAATATTTTAAAAAACATAGAAATAAACCTATTTGCTATAATAAATTGTAATAGTGAATTATGTTAATTAGTAATGAAATATGATATCGACATAGTGATATTATAGTGAAATAACTTTCATCGGGGTGAAATCAGTAAAATGACAATGAAATTATTTCACTTTTAAGGTCCCATAGTGATTTAAGTTAGTAAATTGCACCCCAATTTGGTAATAGTGAAAAAAATTATCCATAATTAATAATGATTAATAATTTCAATGTCAAAACCATAAATAGTTTCAACATCAAATTTACTTTCAACTTACATCAACATATATATATAATCCATTTATGTCATTATGATGAGATTGCCATTTTTAATGTTTACGAAAAATTGAATCATTAAAATTTTTCATCTCTAAATACTTAGACATAAACTTAAACAAAATGAACTTAAAAACAAATGTTGAATCATGGTAACAATAAAAATAATAATATACCCTAGAACAACTTTTAGAAAAAATAATATAATTTAGACATATTTTTCATACATCAAGAGATGAAATGGAAAAATAATTTAAGGATTTTTTTTTGAGGTTTTGTTATTGTGGCATCATAAACATTTGTAATTAAAAACTTGTCCAATGATGAACAAAATAGGGGAAAAAACACATTCAAAAATTTATGTAAATGTAGAAGTTTGAACATTAATTTCTTAAAATATAAAGGACTACATGGACCTTAGACTTTGGACATATGAACGTTTTGACTTATTTTTAATTCAAATATTAATGTGAAAGATAACAATTTTTTATACATTCATTTAAAAAAATTATTGTGAGTGCAAAATGTAATTAAATAGTAATGGATGTAACACATAAATGAATGATTCAACTCATGTGCAAATGTTGATAATTCAAAAGATGTGAAATCTTTACAAATTATTGGATATGTTTTATTAAATTATGATAAGTGTAAAATGCAACCTATGAGCAATGGGTTCAATATGATACAAATGTACAATTCAACTCATGTTGATAGTTGAAACGATGTCAAAAAACTCACTAACCATTAGAGTGTAATGTGTAAATAAAGTTAAATGTTACCCTAATTTCCACATCAACAATTTGAAATTGATATGAAATAATGTTAATTCTTGTGCAAACGCAAGGTGCAACTTATGAATAACATTCTCTACTTGTTATCAAACTTTGATTCAACTTATGTTAGATGTTAATAGTTGAAAAGTTGTTAAAAGAATGATTAAAAAATATTATCACTCTTGTAAGGCGTCTAGGGTTGAGATGTTTTCCATGTCAATTTTTTTGCAATTATTGTAAAATTCAACATGGAGAAAAAAATCCAGTGTTAGTGAACAAGGTAGTCATTGTTTTCATTATGGAAATTATGCACAAATAATTAGTAAACAATTTCACTTTCTATTTGTGCATGATGATAATAAATCAAATAATGGTCAAATCGGACAAGTAGTTACAATGGGTGGTAGTGGAAAAACCCAATATTTCTTCTTGTGGATGTCAACTAACTAGTCACATCTTCAAATGACAATTGCAAAATGTATGTTCCAAAATAATGAAAGATGAACATCACGATATGCATGACCATGAACATGATAAACAACATTTGCCAATAAAATATTACCCACATGTCAATTCAAGCAAGTTTACTTCAACCATAGAACTTGAAAATGTTATAAGCCTTCTTTGTTGTTTTTTATCAACTAAGTCCCTTACACCAAGTTGAAAAAAAACAACCTAGGAATGCCATGAACAAAAAATACAAGATTTCCAAGTTTGTGTCGAAAGTGAAATTGGTCTTAATGGTAACTCTTCTATCAAGGTCCTATTATAGTATAATGTGGTTCATATTAATTAGTTATGGCAGCCCCAAAAAAATTTAATTGTGTTTTGTGATGGCCAATCATATTGATTGGCTTACCACAAAAAAATTAATCTAATGACTATTCCAAATTAAATAAATACATTGTATCCTCTTGATTTTTTTAAACTACAATTTACATAGGTTACAAGAGTAAAATTTAGGACGAAGGATATGGACAAATTGATGTGTTGTTGGGAACTTAATCGAACAAATTAAAAATACCACAAATTAAAAAAAATCTAACATTTTTTAAGCCATTGGCCCAAAAGGAAAAAACATTAAGTCATTTCAGTGCATGTTGGTTCACTTCATTAACAACCAATAAATTTTATGCATACTTTTGTTTTTTACCATTCAAGCCTAGGCTAATGATGAGTAGGGCAACAATTGTGAAATACATAGCATACTATATTTTCATTAAAATAAAACTCCACTATGATCATTTACATAATGGAATCCAATTGTATTTAAAGTTCAAAATAAAAATATTGCGAATGATTAATTAGATTGGATCAAATTTTAGCTAGGGAATTTGTTATTTGATTTACATATGACTTGTAACATTTAATTTCACCCTTGAAACAATGTAGATTTTCCATCTAAATATGTGAGTGAAAGATTTTTGTATTGCATAAATTTTTAAAATGTGGTTTGAATTCATTAAATTGTCCTTGCATACACAAAAGGAAATCCCATAGAAGGATGGTAGCTATGTGAAGAAAAAAGGGTATTTGGAATAATTGCCCTCATATTTAATGGGGTTTGGTGAAAAAAATGATTTCTACCCAACAATGGTTAATAAATAATGTTAATTAAAATTTATTTTCCTTGACCATTTTTTCAAATGATAATTATGGTAACATCCACAATGTGTCTTAACCTTCCCCCCAAGGTAGCTTATTGCCTTCACAAAACATGTGGAAAAAACGTTCAATTGGGATTTGAACTTTCAATTGTGAACTTTGTAGCCTTTACCATTTCCTTGTTTCAATCAACCATTATTAGTTTAACATTGTAATGTTTGAATTAATGTTTCACAAATGGAAATTGATACTTATGATGATTATCATAAAATCAAATAATTAGGTCCAATATGTAAGTGCAAAATTGACCAAATCATTTAAAACATCAAAAATATCATTTTTATAATTTGGTGATGTCTACATTATTTAATTTAGAATATATGATTTCAACCAATAGAAAGGATTTTTTTTGAAAATATGACCTCAATTCATTAAATTACAAAATTTTAAAGGTGAGTTACCAAATTTCTAAAATAGTTTTAAACAAATAACCAAAATATAAATGGATTTGAGAACGTTTTTATTTTCATATTTATTCTATAGCTAAAATTAGTTAATTTCCTTTTGATTCCCAATTTGGCAAGATAAAACATATTGAAACAAAATTACCTTACATAATCTCCACCTCCTCTTCATTTGATTTTTAAAAAAAAAATAATTCTTTGTATCTAATTGGAGGCCTTATATTTGTCTTTTGCAAATTAATAGCCTTAAGATTTGAGGTTTGTTCCCATGTTAAAAGAGCAGTTGGTACTTGGTTTGCCAAGTAAAAATTGTTGGTTTTGGTTAATAAACATGATATCGAACTTGGTTTGACCTTTGGAATCAAAACCTACTTTTGATTATTAGATTAGCAGATTTTGAGCAAAGTTAAATTGAAAAAATGACTAAAAGAAAAAATTAATCAAAGGTTAATTGACAATTAACCATTGAACTTATCCACATTAGTAATTAAAGACCAAACTAAAACCTGGAACAATTTTTAAATCATAGAAATTGAAATTTAAGCCATAATTTATAATGTAAAGCAGCCAAACCTATAGTTGGATTCCAACTCAACTTCAAGAATTGACTGACTTGGATAGTGACAGTGATGAAGGAGGGGGCCATAGCTCTAATGAGTTTTTACACCATCATATACTAGGGGCAAAAACCAGTATAAACTTGATTGTTCTTAATTCAAAACACCTTGTGTAGGGCACCAGTGGGGATTTTTAAAAATTAGGTCAAGCCCTTCTGACTATGATGACCCAAAAACAAATGTAGTTTGGGCCAATTGTAAGGGTTAATCATTTTGACCAAGCAATCAAAGCCAATCATATTTTGTCACTGACTCTTTAAGAGACCATTGTGTCTTATGTGTATTTTACAAGTTCAGACTCAATTTCACACTTCTTAAAAGCAAAACTTCATCCAAATGACTCTTTACATGCCATTATATTGCTCTTGGTGGACATGTGTTTGTAGAATGAAGATTGCTTTGCAGAATGATTTCATGTAGATGGATTCAAGTCTTTCTTTACAACCCAAGGCAAATTAGCTTGTAGCAGGTGTACCATGTACTTGACTAAAATTGAAATTAGCTGCAGACCAAATCTCATAATCTAAACACAGTAATAAAACTCGTTTCTATCTTGGAGGCAAGGATTAGTGTGGCTTTTTCTTAATTTTTTAGTTTTTAAACTAGGAGTAGGTGGCAAGCATCCAATGATTATTTAGCATTTGCTGATGACAGTTTTTAGAAAACTGTCCAAAAATTGCTCCAAATAGTAAAGCAGTGAGGCAATAGGCTTTTGGTGCAATAAAAAAATGATGGCATTTCTTTTTTAATATATTTTTTGGTCAAATTTTTAGCACTTAAAAAAAATCAGGCATCTAGGGCAAAAGATTTAAAAAAAAATCTTTGTCACCACAATGTGAAAATTCGTCAAAGAAGAAACACTGGTCACCATGCAAGGTAGCATAATTTTAGGAAGGATTTTAGTTTAAAGAGATTTTGGAAATCCTTTTGTGGGTTCCTCTTTTTATTCTACTTGATTTTAAGATTACGTTTTGTTCTAAATAAAACTCTCAAACTCTAATTAGCCACATCCATGTCAATCTTGTGATGAATTCCAGCCAACTTTTGTTTGTCAAACAAATCACATTTTGTCATTACTCAAACTTCCTGGGATTTTGCAGGTATTTGTAGTTGGCTTGCATATTCATTTAGAACATTTTTTTCCAATTGCTTTATGCCAACCTCAAACTTCCTTTAACACGTTTTTGAACTGGTTGCATTTTCCTATTCAAGCACTATTTTTAATTGTTATCCTAAGTGGGATAGGGTACCATGTGTGGCTTCCACCTTTGAGTAGAAGTAGTTTCATTTTTAAAAGTATGGATCATGATGAACAACACAGGTGCCAAGTGAATCCACAATGGGAACAATCAATTATGCATCTGAATGAGCCCTGATCAAATCCATTACCACTCAGTAGAACAATAACGGCTTGCCCAACCAGGCTCGTTACGTTCCTAAGCATTCCATAATATCTTCAAAGGTTTTGCAATTTCTGAAATGATATGAACTTGGAAGTGAATAATAATTCTAAAGTTCAAGATATAACATATTACTTTAAGATCATTCCATGGGATTCAAAATGTTATACAATGAAAATTATTTTATTTTGAACAACTCATGTACAACTCATTTTGGAAATGGCTAACATATGATTTTTAAAAAATCTTGATATTGATATTAACATGCTCTTAATATTACATTATGAATTTTCAAACATCATAAAGTTCAATGTCTTGTCACATGGACATTTATTATGTAGGGCATTTTTACCATGTTAATTATTTGAACCCAAATTTGAGAAGATTTCTAATAAACTTTATACACTGAAATCTACTATATATCATATTCATTAACTTATTGTAGCACAAACTAGCCAAATGCTTTAGATGTTTTTGCAATGCTTGTGTCACTCACAAAAAAAATCTTTTAATTAAAAATGAAAGATTTTTCATATTTGCACTTGAAACATTTTTAGTTTGGATCCAAGTTTTAACTAGTGTTGGCCAGTTCTCGATCACTTGGTACGATTGTTTCACATCATAACTGGAACCAGTGGAACCATAAGTGGAACAAGTAGATGACCACCTATTCCAATGAGGAGAAAATCTAAAGAAACAACACAAAGTAATGTGCTAGAACTCAAGCTGCTAGTATGAGAAGGAGGCTGCAAGGTTGAAATTGTATTAAAAATGTTGTGGTTTGTGGACAGCTAAAAAAACTGGAGAAACATGCATGAAAAAGCTCTAAATTGTTTTGAAAAGCTCCTTGCAGTTTACATAATGCCTTTTTGCATGGGTACCATTTACATACTATTTCATTAAAGCAACTATCAAAAACGATTCAAAGCACCAATTTGACATCAAAAATCATTGGCATCAAAAAAATCTCAACACCTAGACACAAGCCTATGAGGCTAATAGTACATTTAAGCGCCACTTTCCAGAAAAGAACACCTGAAAACAATTCAAAGCTCCTACTCTAACTCTCATTGGCATATAGGCCTATTTCAAGCAAGCCTTGTGTATATGCATATTTTTCATAGTAATTCTATAACCTTTGTTAATATAAATAAATAATTCTAAATTAAAAGTAGATAGAAATTGAAAATTAGTTTTTTGGGGAATAGTTTTCAAGGGGAAATCTAGGTTGAAACCAATGTTGGTTAGTTCTTGGTTTTCGGAAGAACCATTAAATTTGGATCTAGATTATTTTTAACAAATCTCTAGCTGAAAATTCTTGTTGGAATTATGACCACATTTAAAAAACATACACACTATTCTAAAATTCTTGTTGGAAATTTCACCAAACAGAAATGTCTAAAATCTCAATGTTATTTTAGATATTCAATGATAAAAAAAATTGTCATATTTTGGTGAAAAGCCAAAAAGAAATTGAGTCAAACAAATTTATCAAATAGAATGATCATTGATGATGTGGTCCTTTGCAGAATGCAAGAAATTCTTCCATCCTTGTTCAAAGCATTAAAGAAAATCACTATTTTGATGACACTACCTGTTGTCAAAACAAGTATTAATCTTACATTTTTGGGCTTTTCATAGAAAAAATGAGATATAATAATAAGTATGAATAAGCTGAAATAGATCAAAGAAAGGAATTACCCTTCAAAATGAATATCTATTTTTTCTTAGTTAAACTTTTTATTCCTCTAATGGAGAAAAATTACACATTTCCCACTCTTCATAAAGAAGTTTGGAATAATTTTTTGGTTGTGTGAACCAATAAGATGATGATTTTGAGCCACACCAAGTTGGAAACCAAGTGGGTTCCATCCACTTCAGAAAAATCCTTTCTTGTTGGGAGGTAACAACATTTTAAAAATTGCATAGGGAAAAAATAAAATGAGCAAGACAATACTGTAGTACCTTTTACCATTTCGGTAACAAACTGTTAAAATAATTAATTGAATTTGAAATCTTAACTTCAGCATTTGATTTTAAAATTTTTAAAATTTTGACAAGTAATGGTTATACAAATAATAAACAGGCCCTAGTCAATGTTATAAAACTATTTCAAAATCAGAGGATTTTTCTTATTAAAATCAAAATAAAATAACTATCAATCTCAGTTATTTCAAAGCCTGTTAGAGAACCTATGATTTTCATGAAAGAGCCCATAATGGATTGGCAATTTTATGGTCACTTATTTGATTTTCAAAAAAATTAAGAACCATGATTATACATTCGGAACCAAAATTTTGATTTTTGAGAAACATGAACCACCCTGATAACTGCCCGTGGTCTGTTCCTGGTTCTAATAACCATCCAACACTTGTTGGAACGTGCTATTTGGTGTCACATTTTGAGGAATGTCCACCAGGGGTTACTGCAAACTATGAGCTCATTCATGAGGGAACTTCATAGAACATTTGATCTTTTGATATTTGGTGCAAAATTTTAAGAAAAATTCACCTAGTGTTTGTGAATACATTCGTTTGAAAACTTCATGGAACATATATTTAAAAAAACTGTTGCTGGTTTGAATCAGCATTGGGCAGTTCTTTACTTTTATGATTGGAAAACCTTTGGTTTTAGTTCTAAAAAATAAATTAAAACAGTTTTGGATTTGGTTCTAATTTCACACATAAATGGAATCAGGAATTCACTTCTGGGTCCAGTTTTTCAAAAAATGAATTTTGGTTCTGGAAATCAGACCTGGTTTCAGGTAACACAGACTGAAATTGACAACTAATTACAAGTTAACCTCTGGTTAGCCCCCTGGTTCTGGTTTTTTTTTTCCAAAACTTTTTTTTTCAAAGATTCCAATTCTAGTTTCAATTCAACACATCTGGTTCAAGGTCTGATTTTCAATGTTTCTAGTTTTGATTATGGAATTGATTCCAAAATCAGGCCCAATTTTTTATTTCGTTTTTACTGATTGAACTCAAACTGTCAGTTCTAACCTACCAAATAAGGGAACTACCCAACAATGGTTTGAACATTTGAACTTGCTATACAGTGCCTTATTTTGATTAATGTTAACCAGGTGCATTATATTACAGATGAGCTCCATTCATTTAGGACCTTCATTGGAACATTTTTGTATTAATTGCTGCATAGTTTGAAAGTTTGATTCTTGATTCAAAAAAACCTTTGGTTTTGGTTTTGATTTTTTTTAATTTATAGAACTTTAGTCTGGTCTTCAAATTGGTTTTTTGGATTTCTAAAATCTTTAGGTCCAATCATTTTCACAAAGAATTTAAAGTTGGTTCAATTCTATCTCTATCACATACAACTAAAACCAAACAAAAGAAAATTGTGTAATTAGTTTGTTCAACTATTGCACATTTCATGTGTAAATAATTTGTTCAATTAGTGCACATTTCACAGTAAATATTATGTAATATTAATTATATACAACGAATCAAGTGCAATAACTTATCTAAAATGTAAGGTCAAATTTATGTTTTGTTCAATCAAATTGTATTTTTAAAATGTGAACTTTTTAAAAATGGGGTAGCACCCTTGATTCAAATTTTAATTTCAATTTGAAAATAAGACTATTTTCTAGTTAGGTTCTAATGATGATTCTAATAAAACTTGAAACCTTTGATCTAGAAATTGTAGAACTTGACCTTATAACTTGACTTGAACTTGCTAAATTTAAGAACTTGCCAACATAGGTTTTGAACTTTGAATTTAGTGTCACATTTGGAGAAATATTGACAAAGTGTTATGCTAGCTAGTGTGTTCCATTTTTTAGACAATTGCATGAAACACATTTTCTATTGTAATTGTTGTTAGTTTGAACTTTGAACTAAGGTTGAGTAGTTACCTAGTTTTTAAAATAAACAATTAATTAGAATTCAACTTGATTTTTGGCACCAAAAATAGGAATTATATATATATATTTAAATGGAGTTGGATCTAGTGTAATGCGAAGATGGGTGGACAAATTCAGTGTGAACACTGAACCATGTTTGGGTTTAGGTCTGCTTGAGGCGGTTGTCCCGTTTTCGGCGTTCATTACTGCTGCATGGCGTGCATGGATGTACATTTTTCCTTTCTGTGTGTGTGCTGCATGGTACGCAGGATATGGCGGCTGGCATTCATGAGGAAGGATGGAGCCGGATTGATGAGGATGGCGAGCTATGGCAGCGGACTGGAAAAGTTGGATGGCAAGAGACGTTGGAGGATTTGGAGAAGCTTCTGGAAGAAACCAAGGAGCTCTGTGAGAAAAGATCAGGAGGTCTATTGTTAAGTAGGATAATTTTGGGGAGTGAAGGGGGGATAGAATAGAAGGAAAGTTAGAGATAGAAGCATGGCAGAAGGTAGAAGGTAGTAGATTAGTGTAGGAGAGGAGATGACGTGTGAGGATCTGTAAGGAGAGCTTTGCTAGGCTAGTTTTCTTCCGCTGCGTCTGGCCAATGTAGAGCTCTTACTGCAGAATCGGATGAGAGAGTAATTAGAAGGAGAGAAAGGCAGACATTGAGAATCGATTAGACTGTTCTTCTTGGAGAACCCGTGAATGGCAGAAGCTGCTTGTGCTTTCGGAGATGTACATAACCTGTGAATGAGAAATACAAATTTTCCTTTTAATTGCATCGAGGTGCAAGTGTCGTTGCGGATGTCGAGTTGTTGTGTCTGTTGATCTTGGGAATGTGATAGATTAGGGAGAGAGAATGCAGGCAAATCGTGTTTAGGATAGGATAATGGGTCAGTAGTTGTGAGATCAACTTGTGGAGTGTGAACGTCAGGGTGTCTCAGGAGGTAGCACATGCATTGTCTGTTTCCCTGGGTCCCTCTCCTTTTTGGTTACACTAGGTTCTTAGTTCTATTTATGCATGGAATTGGAATTTAGAAAACTAAAACAAAATTTAAAATTTAAAATTATATATAAAAAAATTTAACTAGATGTTAACCAAGAAGTTAATTGACATTTAACCATTGGTTTTAGTTTATATGATTGTAGTACCTAGCTAGTTCGGCAACAAGGTGCATAATAATTTTAAAAAATTGTCATTTACATTTGATAATACAAATAATATTTTGTATTTAGGCATTTTACTTTCTTGAATTTTTTTGTCTAGGCAATGATGATAAAGTTGTTACAATGCCCATGTATTGATCTAACGACATGATGCAATTATCCCTCTTATTCACTTGGGATGATTTTTGTTTTAACACATTTCTTTATGTTTTTTTGCTTGCTTTGGACAATTCTTGTTTTTGCACTTCTTATGTTTTTATATTCATTTTGGATAATTGTTATTTTGACATGTTTTTTTAGTTCATTTTTCAATGTTTGTTTCTTCTCAATGTGATTTTTTTTTTTTTTTTTTTTTTTTGTTTTTTTTTTTATTTTTTTTTTTTTTTAATTTTTTTTTTTTTTTTTTTTGTCATTACAAGCTTAAGATATTGTTGTAGTTACAATTGTATTTTCATGTAAGAAATAACATTATCTTTCAAAATAAATAACTCATAATTGTAATATCCTAATGAAAGATGGGCTCCCAAAAGAAACATCAATCTATCTTTACTTCATTTATCTCTACAATTTCAAACCAATAGCATGCAAAATCAATGTATCAAAAAGTAAAGGTTTTGAATTTAAAAAATAAGGAACTTCAAAGTCTTCAAATAAATGTTGAAAAAAAACCTTTAGGAAGACCACGAAAGTTTGATGCCATGTTATTAATAACGCAAAAATCAAAATAAAATTGTTGGGTGAAAGCATCAACAAGGGAAGCAAGGTTCTTACACAAATTGGTTTGAACCAAAACTATGGCCACCAATTACCCTTGTTAAGGGTAGAATTATGTTTTCATTGTTGAACATATTAGACAAAGAACTATGTTGTCCTTGTTGGACAAATGATGCAGCCCCAAGCTCCTTGATGGACTCAATTATGAGTCCAAAGGTGAAGATAGCGGAAGGGGAAGGAATTGGGGTGCGCTCCCTGATTCGCAGCACTTTGGGGATAGAAAGGCATGCTAGAGCTCCAAAATGGGACTAGGAAGATTGATAAGAAATTCAATTACTCACACGGACTTGCACAAACCAAAAAACAAGTTGATTAGTGCCTAATTGAAGCACTTTTGGTGCACGGATGAGTCACGGGCAAACACAGACTCATAAAATTGACCACTGCTTGAACTTGGAGGAAGCCACCACCTTCCCCTTTATAATATTTTTTGTGCATGGCCACGGGACCAACACCCAAATGTCATTTTGTTTCAAGACTCCCAAGTGGGAGTCTTGAAATTCCCAAAATTGGGACTCCCACAACTTTGGAATCCCATAATGTCGCAACCCTACTTTGGCCAAGTGTGGGGGTGAAGCCCAACACTTGGAAAAAGTGAGGAGTTGGAGTCCTCCGGGACTCCCAAATGTTTAGAGCTCGACAGCAAGGACCAAAACACCTCGCATTGAAGTGTTATTGGTGTCATTGGAAAGGTCTTGAAGCGTAGATATCGAAAATGGCCTCGCATTGACCATTTGGACATCTATCGCCCAAGTTATGGGCAAAAGAAAGGCCGGGAGTCAAACTGGCACGACCACTAAAAGTCGGGAATCGGCCTCTTCCTGACCTCCGAATGGAGAGTGCGATAAGTCGTTGGAAAGATCTCGACGAGGGCTACAAGTTTGGTTCAGACCTTGTCACGATCGAACTTTGCAGTCGGGAGTTACGAGCTCCCAAAGTCCCGGGACTCCACCCGGGACAATTTCGGGACAATTTCGGGACTCCAACTTGAGAGTCCCGAGAAAAAGAGCCATTTGGATGTAGTCTCGGCGGGGCGTCGCAGAGAATACTATCTGGGGGAAGGTGCTGGCTTCCCTC
>Ga0209208_10007031_pt1 | contig 15398 bp, 11 predicted proteins | sample S1TSphfallax_3_FD_187694 | JGI IMG/M metagenome (GOLD analysis project Ga0209208, IMG submission 187694) | Host-associated microbial communities from peat moss isolated from Minnesota, USA - S1T2_Fd - Sphagnum fallax MG (SPAdes) (version 2) | ecosystem: Host-associated > Plants > Peat moss >...
TCCAAGGTTCTTGTCACGAGAAATACACAAACTTGTGTAATGAAGAAAAGAGAGGCAAACCATCAACACCAAGGTATTTAACTAAAAGACCAAACCACAAATAACCAAACTAAAATAAGTAACGAAAGTAATTCAACCTTGTGAAAGTAACCTAGTTACTTTCCTACTCCAGTAACTAATGAAACCTAACTAGTTGAGCTTGAATTCTCAACAATGGGAACAAATGCGGAATCACAAATGGTGAAGATTAATGCATAGTTGGAAACAAGCAAGGTGTTGGAACTAGAATAGTTGTTGAAGGAATTCAAAGATGTTTTTACATGGACATACAAAGATTTGAAAAGGATTCCACCAGAGTTGGCACAACACATAATTGAATTGGACACTACTATACCACCGGCTCATCTGGCTAGGTATAGATTAAATCTAAACTATGTTACAGTAGTTAAACAAGATATAGACAAGTTAATAGCAACTAAATTTATTCAATTTGTAGAGGAGGCTACATGGTTGTCACCCATAGTAATAGTACCTAAGAAAAATGGCAAATTGAAAATTTGTATAGATTTCAGAAAGTTAAATGTAGCCACAAAAAAGGATCCATACCCATTACCTTTAACAGATGAAATGCTGAACATAGTAGTAAGGTATGAAGCACATATTTTTTTAGATGGATATTCATGATATCATCAAATCTTTATAGCTCTAGAGGATAGATAGAAGATTGCATTTGTTATAGATTGGGGGGCTTTTATATGGAAGGTGATGTCATTTGGAGTGAAAAATGGACCTCCAACATGTCAAAGGTTGTTACCAAAACATTAAAAAAATATTTGGACAATTTTATGAAAATATTTTTGGATGATTTTATAGTGTATAGTGACATGGAAAGTCATTTGCAAAAGTTCACATAATGTTTTCAATAGTGTAGAAAATATGGCATTAGTTTGAATCTAGACAAATGTGCATTTATGGTATTTTCGAGGATGATCTTGGGTTTTATCATTTCCCAAAAAGGGAAACTATTAGATCCAAAGAAGATACAAGCAATAGTAAACATGCCACCACCCAAAAATCCACAATAGATTAAGTATTCAATGGGATGGCACATTTTAGAGATGTTTTATCAAAAAAATTGTTGCTATTATGGCACCTATTAGTAAATTGGCTAGAAAGACAAAGACTTTTCTTTGGATACAAGAATATCAAAAGGCTTGGGAATTGATCAAACAAAAGTGTATTGAAACATCGATATTGATATCACCAAATTGGCAGGTGGAATTTCATGTTCATATAGATGCATCCTTGTTAGCTATTGGGACCATGTTGTCTTAGAATGTAACATGGAAGAGTGATCAACTAGTAGTGTATGCTTCTAGGCTTCTAAATTGAATTGAACATAATTATAGCACAATAGAATGAAAGGCTTTAATAATGGTTTTTGGTTTGCACAAGTTCAAACATTATTTGTTGGGCAATAAGTTTATCTTTTATGTAAATCATATGGCATTACTCTATTTGGTCAACAAACCACAAGTTTTAGGGATAATAGCTAGATGGTTATAATTGTTCCTAGAATATGATTCACGGTAGTGTATAAACCAAGTAAAACTCATGTAGTTGCAGATGCATTATCAAGACTACCAGATATTACAGAACCCACATGTGTGCCTCATTAAACCACAAATGCAAGTTTGTTTTACATAGAGCTTGAATTGTTAAAGGACATGAAAGAATTTTTGAAAACAAGAGAAATCAAGGGCACATTATTGGTACTATAAAAATAGAAATTGGTTAGGAGAGGAAAACCTTTCACATTGAATAATATTGAATTGTACAGAGTGGGCCAAGACAATAGATTATGACAATATTTGACAACTACAAAAGCAAAAATGGTGATGAGAGAATTGCATGAAGGACCTTCAAGAAGGCATTTTGTAATTGAAATAACATAGAAAAAGATATTAGATGCTGGATATTGGTGGCCAACTATCTACAAATATGTGCATGAGTATTGCAGATCTTGTGATGCATGTTAAAGAATAGGAGGATTGGCAATTCAAAGTCTTGTAAAGTTGGTCACAAGTCTTTAAGAGGAACCATTTATGAAATGGGGACTTGATTTTGTGGGGCCAATTAAGCCAACAAGAAGATATATAAGAAACAAATATATTTTTTTAGCCACATATTATGCTATTAAGTAGATGGAAATAAAAACATTGATAATTAATATTACAACAATCACAATTTCTTTTTGTATGAGTGCATATTAACTAGGTTTGGATGTCCTTTGACTATATTCACAAATTAGGGAGTTCATTTCATTAATGAGGCCATCAAGTATTTGACAAATCATTTTTTATTGAAACATGTGAATTCTATAGCCTATTATCCTCAAGGGAATGGGTAGGGTAAGTCTATTAACAAGGTACTTGGGACACTATTGACCAAGTTAGTTAGTGAGAATAGAACATATTGGGATGAACATTTGTTTACAATGTTATTTTCATACATAACTGCATACAAAGTAGCAACATGGTATACACCATATCAATTAGTGTATAGGTTACATCCATTGATGCCCACAAAGTACATAATGCTAATTATGAGTGGAAATGAAAGAAATAGTATTTAAGTGAAAGTTTTAACTAGTAGAATTACAAAGCTATAGAAGTTGCAAGAAGATAGAATGTAGGCTACAAAAACTACATGAATTCAATAGTGGAATAAACCACTATGCATCAACAAAAGAATCCAAAAAAGTGATTAAGTTTTGGTGATTATGTTTTATGGTTTCCAAAGGGCAATAACTTATACCTAGAAAAGTTTACTAGGAAATGGTTTGGACCATACATAGTATAATACGTGTTGCTAAATAACATTGTGTTATTGGTGACCATTGAATATTTTGAAACTAACCTTGTGTTAGTTAATGTGAATAAGCTCAACCTTACAAGTACATGGAATTTGAAGTTTAGAAAAAAGAACAACAGATGCCAATATATTGGGAACAAAATGCAAGTAAAGCTCAAATGGAGAATTTTGATACAAAGGAGGAAGATGAAGATTGTGAAATATAGAAACCACAAATGCAAAGTATAAAAGATGAATAATAGATGGAAGATCTTGTAGTCAACACAATATTGATTTTGATCTATAATGATTAACAAGTTTGTGAAGAATAACTACACAAGTGATGGATTTGGGATGCAAAGATCTAAAGATGACATGTCATGGGTATCGACTGAATCAGCAGAAGTATTCACACAATAATTAGATTTGTTGGCATAGTTAATAGAAAAATTGGTATAGTTAGTAGATGAGTTGACATAATCAGCAGAAGGTGTATAAGGCAAACGAGGTGGAATTAATACAACTAATGTAAGGAGATTATGAATGTGGAGTAATCGGAAGATGAAGTTTGTGGTGTTCACTCACAATGATGACGTGAAGTGTTTCCACATGGCTGTATAAGAGGCACATAAACTTGTAGTGATGGGTCATATTAATTTCAAAGATCATATTTAATTAAAAGACATTGGGTAGGTAAAAAGATGAATGCAACGGGTGGGACATTCAAGGATGAAAAAAAAAAAGGTAATCATCAAAGTAGTTTGTGATTATTGCTAGAATGCATGTTTTCAAAGTTCTAGAGTTCACATTAGCATGAGTGCAGAGAGTGTGATTGAAAAACTACAGAAAATAACAAAGGTAAAGGAAGCGCAAAGGAGTGAGTAGAGACAAAGGCATGAGGAGGAAGCAAAATTGTTGAGAAAAATAGAAGTAGAAGAATAGTTGAAAAGAGTAGAAAGAGAAGGCATGTTGAATATTCAATCATTGACTGTGAGGTTATCATCGCATTCATCATCATCTTTGAAATGTGTAGAAGGAAAAACATACAATGAGAAGATGCAATTTGCATAAACAATAATTCACAATATATATAGAATTAAAACATGTACAATTGAGTTTTTGTGCAAAAGCAAGAGAAGTTGGCATGCAAGAGAACAAATAGGACCAGGAGCTACATCAATAGATCTAGTGTTCATTAAAAAATTAGAGGAAGATGAAGTTGTGGAGCAACATTTTGTAGAAACATAGATAACACATATGGATGTAGGGGAGGAGAATGTTGTTAAGACATAAGTATAACCATCCATAGAGGTGTAGGTGGAAGTACAACAATCCACAAAGATGAAGGCAATGGCAAAAGCACAACGAAAAACAATGGAGATGGAGAGGTGAGAATTGAAAGTTGTAGCAAAAAGAAGATGCGCAATCTTGGACAAAGCTACACTTTTGAAGAAAGGTTTTAAGATTCTAGATCCTAACCGATTCATGTGGACATTAAAAAACATAATTATGATAAACATGTTGAGTGGATGGAGAATTGGAAGGATATTGATGAGGAAGAAGACTAGGCTTTTAAAACAGGGCTTGTCCTTTGTTTTTGATGGATTGGCAAACATCGATGCCTAATGTAATGTTGGAATTTTTGAACACATTCTTGATCAAGGGCGTAGATATCTACTTTGGGATAATGATAAAGTGTATGTAATTAACAAACAAATGAATGTAAATGTCTTTGGAATGTGTGCAAATGGGTGTGTTGAGGAATTGAAAGGGCAAGTCAATAAGTCACTAACAATTCAGGCATTACAAAGTTGTAGACTTGCACTTGCAAATTCTTCTACAAATCAATGGAATGTAAAGAGTTTAAATCTACCATACTCTGTGGGATATCTTGCCATTATATTTGTCATTTATCATAGGGAGAAAGTATAGTATTTTGGCAACAAGAATGTTATTACATTAATGAAAGCAGAGAAGGGGCAGAAGGTAAATTGGACACAAACTATATTCAATAGTCGATGTAGTGAGTTGGATCAGTGGTATAAGTATGTTAAGGATAATAAGTGGGATAAGAAAGATACTTATCAATTTGCTTTAGTATTGGCAAAAATCATTCAGTATTTGTTTGTGCATCAAAAGGAGAATCCATAGAAACCATTGACGAAGGTTAAAAAAAACTATGGAGGAGATACAAACAACATTGGAAAATAAAAAGAAGGCTACAACAAACTCTTTGAGAAGTGCTCTTAAGAGGAAGAACAAAGTTGAGGAAGGAGGAACCTCAAGTTCAAGAGTGAATAGGGAATAGGAAAACATAGATGTAAGAGAACACAAAATGATGAGGGTAGAGTGGAACCATTTGCAATGCCAATAATGGTATGAATAGTGCCAACAATTGTACAAGCAACTAAACAAATTGTAGAAATATCACAGATGACAACTCCACAACAAAGACAATCGAGGGAGCAGAAGTAGGAGGTACCATAGATGACATCTCCACATGAGAGACAATTGAGGGAAGAGAGATAGGAAGTTAAGAGGGAACATGACACACAATTTCCAAAAGGTGAGGAGCATTAGCATTTTGATGGGGATGTATATGAAGATTGGATGGAGACCACTACAAGTCCACAACATTTTCAACATTTACAACAACATTTGTAGTAACAACATTAGTAGACACAATAAGGTCTACATGCTACAAGATTGTAGATGAAGGGAGTGGAACCACAACCTTTTTTTGAAATGTTTAGACCATTAGAACTATAGGTACTAATTAGTAGATCAAAATTTATAAAAGGATTTCCATTTGAATTTGAGATGGCAAATAGATTGGTGCAGGAGATGGGATCATATGTAGAAGGATCAAAAAATCCTACGATGTAGACAAGTACAATAAAGCATGTGGAGGAGGTAGCTATAGAAGTAATGCAAGTAGATAAAATAGTTAAATTGTTTTAGACCATGGCAATTGTGAGTTTGTATATGGGGAATTTGACTCTGGAGGTGAATAGTTTGAAGAACAGATTGGTTACATGGGAGAAAGAGAAGGCAATATTACAAGAGTAATTGGATAAGAGAGAGATTTCCAGAATGGGTATAAGCATAATGTGGAAATTTGGAGGAAGAATAGGGTAGGGGCTAAGCAGAAGGTTAAAGTGATCATTAAGAAACTACAAGATGAAAATGAGGAGCTCAAGGGTAACATAACATAGATGAAGTCACAAGATGAAGAACTATAGGGTTTAAGGTAGAAGTCTAAAATCTAGGAAACCATAAAGAGGAAGTGGACAAAGGCATTGTTTTCTCACAAGCAACAACATGAGGCTTTGGGTAGTCAGGTGAAAGCACTAGCTAAGGAAAAGAAGGAGAAGGAGAAGGATAATGTTTTGACAAATTTTGAATTGGTGAATTTGAAGAATGTATCTTTGTTATAATCTAAAGAGCTTAGAAAAAAGACAACAAAGGTAGAGAATGAGAAGTTGTTGGAGGAAAAGAAGGAGTATGAAATGAATTTGTAGCACCTACAAGCATAGTTGGAGATGGCATAGGAACATAAGAAGAGTCTGAACCCAATTGGTGTTAAGAAAAGACTAGAGGATATAGAATAGATGTTGCAATACTATACCTTGATGAAGACGAAGAACAAGATGAAGGATTCTGAGGTAGAATGTGAGGAATGGTGGGAGGTTGTAAAGGAATATTTTACAAAGGAGTTGGAAAATAATCTAGTTCAACATAAAGTTGATGAAAGAATTCTAGGGTACAAGTTGGAAACTTATTAAAAGAATTTTCTAGATTTTATTTGTGGCAATCCAACAAGTATAAAGTATCGGACTAGGATGAGGAGATTGAAGCAAGACTTGGGGGAACAACTTAGGAAGAGGAAGTGCAAATTGAGGAACCACAGGACCTGGTGGAACAGCTTAGAAAGACGAAGTGAAAATTGAGGAACTGCAAACCCTCAAAAATGGAGTAGCTTAGGAGGTGGAGGTACAAATAGAGAAACCATCAGACCTTAAAAGAGGGGGCTAGGAAGAGAAAGAACCACAGAGAACTTACGAACAAGGAGATGTGGAAATTATTCCAGCAATAAAAGAAAATGTATCTAAAATACAACCCTTGGAAATAGAACCATAGATACAGTTAACAAAGGAGGAGGTTGTAATTGTAGAGATGGAAATACAAGTTAAAATTACAAAGCCAAAGGCGGGTACATAACCATTGGTTGTTATACAAGTTGAGACTACAAAAATTGTAGTAGAGGAAACATATGTTTAAAAGGATATGGAATATTTTCATTTCATTTTCAGTCTTTTACAAGGATTTCGGGGACAAAATCAAAAGTATAGAAGGGGTAATGTTAAAGGGTCGGATGATTACATGATTTTGGATGAGTAAACATTTAGGATAGGGATTGATAAAAAAACTTTGTTAGTTTGAATTTTGAATTCTTGTTGGTTTTGAATCATGATGAGGAGACTTGGGATTGCCCAAAAGGAGAGGTTCTAGAAAAAAGAGGATATTTTTAAACACAATTTTGAAGGAAGAGTGAGAAGAACTATAAGTACTTGTAGTAGAAAACCACATCTTCTGTTTTGGATATACCATAGATTTTAATTATTGTTTTGGATTTTTTTTCAACAAAACATGGAATTTTGCTGTAATTTTGATTCATGTTTTCAATAATACAGAGAAGTGCAAACTTTTGTAATGAATTCTATGTTTATATCGTTGTGTGAATTTTCTATAATATTAGAATATGATGAAATGAATTATAATCTTGTTTTTGGAATTTTTTACAATGTATCCTGAAGTGCAAATTCTAGTTATATGAAATAATCATGAATATAGTGTTTTCATGAATGGTAATGCTAAGTGTGTTGAGAATGAATGAAAAAATAATGGATGTATGAAAGTGAAGTGCAAATATGTTGTTATAGTAGTGTGGAATAATTATATAAGAATTGAATTTCACTAAAGTGGATGAATTTGAGGTCCAATTTGCAGCTTTGCAATGGGACAAGAATAGTCTATAGAGTATAATGCAAACACAAGAGAAGGAGATTTTCAAACTCACAAAAGAAATTCAGGTTATTGTGCATTAGAGGGATGAAATGATTAAAGAAAAATATAAGAATAAACATTGTACAACAAAAGGTGTCCATTTACACTAAGTGATTTCATTGGATTATGTTGTGAATTCATTGGTTATAGTGAACGAGACCTAGTGGGGAAGTAGTGAATTCACTAGTCTAATGAACATGGACTGGTGAATTACACCCACATTTTATAATGCAAGCTACTTGTAATAGGTCCATACAAAAGTTACAATATGATCCCAAGTAAATATAAGCAGTTGTGGACACATTAACAACCATGGAGCCTTACTTTTCTAAGCACAGACTATGGGAGTATGATAATATTTTGGTGCAAAATATTATTCTAAGGACTAAATAAAAATCAATGCAATTGTAAGCCTTTGATGTTGATGAATGCTAGAATTTGGTTCAAGATTTTTTTAAGAAAAACATATAGGGCATGTTTAATGAACACAAAGTACATGAAACCAACTATAGATGGAAGTTGAAGGCATATTGATAAGCTTACCCTAATTTTTGATATGATTCACCTTTTGCGATTCCAAAAGATAACTTTGATACTTCAAACTTTAATTGGATGTATATGAAACAAGTCCAAGTGGAAAAACATTAGAGGTTCAATCAATTATACCCATAGAAATGAAAGAAGGGATATTACATAGGAGATCATGGGGGAGTAAACCTAAATGGCCAAACTATAAAGAAAGTCACAATAGTGCAAGAACATACACAATAGGTGCACAAACACAATCGACTAAGTAAGCCAAATCAACTATAGTCTTTTTATCAACAAAATTTGCTACAACATTTGCTTCAGTGACAACATCCCAAAATGAAGGAAATAATGGCCACACATAAATTATTGCAAATACTCAACAAGTGGATCCACAAAACCAACTTTAAACTGAGGAAATAATTGTATTAGAAGGACAACAATCTACAAATTAGGAAATGCCCACTATAGCACATGCAACCACAAAAGTGAGTTAGGTAGAAATATTAATCTATTATGGATAGCAACCTCAATCTATAATTATTTTATTAATGTAGTACAATGCACTTTTATATTTTCCTATGCATAAGATTTCGAAGATGGAATCCAAAGTACAAAGGGGGTAATGTTAAAGGCAAAATTATGCTATCTTTGTTGGATAGACTAGTTGGAGGTCTTGGATAGAGAATTGTGTTGTCCTTGTTGGACATATTGGACAAAAGTAGTTTCAATGATTGACATGATGGACAAAGGTGGAAGACGATTATGTAGGTTAAGATCGACGAGGCTTGATTCAAACTAAATTTATGGCATGAATTTGATTAAATCTTTAAAGAAGTATTGAAAGGAAGAGAATGATTTTTAGATGAATTTTTGGGGAAGAATTAAGAAATTTGAAAAAAGAAAAGTTTTTTGAGATGGAGAAGTTTAACGGACATTAAAGAATAACTTTGATGATGAGAAATAATGTTACTACAATATGCTTTTGTTTCCATTTTGGCACAAGGGTTTGAACATGTTTTCAAATCACTACAAAAGTTAGAATTATACATATTTGTGTTTTGTAATGGATTTTTGGTTGAGTTTTGTTTTTGATTCCTATAGTTATAAAACAAATTTTGTATATGAAAAATAACATGTTGAAGAATAGATTTGAAAATAAATACAATGTTAGAATATTAATATTTACTAACATTTTTCAAACTTAAAGTAAGAGAAATGCTAATCGATGAAACATTTATTCATGGATGAATTTAGAATCTTGCATATTGTTGGTTAAACAATAATTGAGGAAGAGCAATTGACAAAAATCAACTTGGCACTAAAAAAAACCTTGTAACCAATGAAAATCAATGTTGATTTGGAACCTATTATTATTGTTCAAATGGTGAAGTTGTTGAAAGAATATAAAGATGTATTTTCTTGGAGTTACAAAGATTTGAAAAACATACCACCTGAAATAGTTGGCACCAAAATAAGCTAGACATGACAATACCACCTATTCATCAAGCAAGGTATTGGTTGAATTTTAATTATGTAACCATTGTTAAACATGACATTGATAAGTTACTAGCTACATGTTTTATTAAACTTGTTAAAAAAACAACATGTTGATCACCCATTGTGGTAGTGCTTCAAAATAATGGCAAATTGAGAATTTGCATAGATTTTAATAAACTAAATGTTACCACCAAGAAAGATCCCTATCTATTACCTTTTACGGATGAAGTTATTAACACTATAACAAGTCATGAAGTGTATACCTTTTCAGATGGTATTTCAAGGTACCATTAAATTTCTATAGCACCAAAAGATCAATATAAAACTATTTTCATTATTGATTAAAAGCATTTGTGTGGGTTGTAATGCCTTTTGGAGTTGAGAATGGATTAGCTACCTACCAAAGAGTGATTACTAAAGCCTTTTGGCAGTACATAAACATGTTCATGATGATATTTCTTAACGATTTCACAATATTTAGTGATTTACCTACTCTTGTAAAGAAACTTAGAAAATGTTTCATTAAATGTAATGAGTTTGGGATTAGTTTGAATATAAACAAATGTGCATTTATCGACTTTCCATTACTTTTTTAATGTTGTACTTTCATGGAATAAAAGTTGCTAATTTTACATAATTTTAATCCTCGCACCTTGAAGGAAAAAACAGGGGGGGAATGCGCCACATTTTCATTTCCCATTACCATGACTAAAAGTAATAACAAGTATTCTACTTGAATCTAGTACTAGATTTACTAGATTAAAAACAAGTAATGACAAAAATCAAGTCTTGAACTCATTTCATTTAACCCATTTACAAATAAAAATTTCATTCAATTTTATTTACAAGAAAAATAAATAATGCTATGGTTGCATGACAAAATTACAAGTCCAAATGAAAAATAATTCTGAATAATTTAATTCATGGTCACATGCAAAATTGATATTTTAATTAATTTTTCTTACAATTGCATGTAACTACTAATAATGTTATGGTCACATGTATATAAGAAATTATTTCTTGTTAGTTTTGTTGACAATAGCATGTGGAAATTAAATAAAAATTACGTTCAATTTATTTATGGTCACATGTATGAGAGATTCTCCACTAGTTACTTTGTCCAACCATGCTAATGGGAGCCAAAGAAAGCGAAGATTAATTTATGGTCACATGTTTAAAAAATTCTCTTTTAATATTCATTCTAATCATGGTATTCAAATGTAAATGATAATAATGCTATACAATTACATGTCAACAATTGCTTTCTATTGATTTAATTTACATTGACTGCATGTAATGATGTCATATTGTTGCATCTAAGAAATTGTTTAAAATCATTTTTTATGATCACATTAATAATGACAGTCACATGTACTAAAGTTATGATTTCTATGCCCATATAGAAAGTTAAAATTTTAATTAGAATATATTAATATAATAAAGTTACGGTTGCAAGTAAATGTTTTGTCCACTGGGTTCTGACCCCAAGAGTAGTCTTGTTCCAAATCCGGTTCCAACGATATCCTCATAGCAGGGTATGGTGCAGGGTCTGGTTACCTAGAACAAGACCAAGAACTGAATAAAAAATTGGCCTAAATTTTCGAACGGGGAACACTCATTGGGACCAACATAAATACTTGGGGAGCCTGATTTTTAAAAAGTGGGATTGATTATGCCAGAGTTGTTAATTAGGGTACGTAGCATGCCCCTATAAACCTGGGGTACTTATTTCATATTAATTAGTTGGGGGTGCCTCACAAGTCCAACTTTTTTTTTTGCAATGAGCCAATTTAATTGGCCCATTGCAAAAAAATTGAAACTATTGAGGATCCCCAAAATAGAAGATTCTATGGAATGATGAAGTGCCTCCCCCTTTGGCCCAGTTATATAGGTGAGAAGGGGAGGACTTTGGGCAAAACATATGGGATTAAAGCGAGGTGCTATTGGGAACACCCTTGGGAAACACATTGGGAACCTAGGGAACATGTTGAGAACTTGAAGGGAACATGTGGCGAACAAAGGAAAAAATGAAAAAAATCCCCCCCCCAAAACTTAAAAGAAAAAAATCAAGACACTTTGAGTGCACTTCCCATTGGCTGCATGAAATTTTTATTTCCAAAACTGTTTGTCACCGTTTTTGGCCTGGGCTAGTACCCCCATTATAAACTAGGGGTACTTATTTTGAAGCATTCTTGTTTGCAGCTTTTAAATGGAGCATTCATATTGGGCAACTTAACATGGTCGAACTCAAGTTCTGACTTGCTTTTAAAGTTTGGCCAATCTTTGGTTGGTCTTGGTCTAGTACCAAAGTAACCTTTAGTCCTTGGAAAAATGGAAAGAACATCTATCTGCACTTTTCAAAAGAAACTCACTTTGCAAGGTGGGTCCAACCTGCAATCTGAAGTTTGAACCAGTGTTGGTAGGTTCTTCCTTTTTGAGAGAACCTTGTCGTCCTGCTTATGATACCAAATTGTTTTTGGGTTTTGTATTTTTTTTGGGCTAGGTTATCCAGGGCAGGTTTGAGCCCCGTTCTTCATATTTTTAATCACGTGTTTTCAGTTTTGACACATTTTTTCAAATTCAAGAACTTTCGGCCCTCCTAAACTGGTCCTAGTTCCATGTATGCATTACACAATCCCCAAGATTGCATATTGTACAGATACAAAGATTTACGTAAATTAACATTTGGTAAGCATTAGCCTTTTTTGGCTAAATTTAGCAAATTTGTTAATTTTTTTTGAAATAGCTAAATATATGTGTTTTCTTCTTCTTCTTTTTTTCTTTTTCTAGTTGCCAAATTTCTAGATTTCTTTTGGAAATATCACAAGATTTCTCTATTGGGTTCTAGCATGTAGCCAAAAATGTGAAAGAATCTTAAACTTGTATCTCGCTTTTAGTCAAATTTGGCTAAATTATGTTATGGATGATTGCCATTTCATTACATCACAAATATATCAAAAGAAACCCTGGTATGCATAGTAAAACTTATTAAAATCCATCAATTGCCTATAAAATTTACCTACAGCTAATTAAAACTCATCAATTATATATAAAAATAACCTATAATTTGTCAACTTTTGAAATTTTTATTTTATTTGAAGAACCTAAATCTATGGTTTTTTTCAAGGCTCTAGTTTTGACTCTAGTTCTAGCAAAATGCTCGTTCCATAGTCATGAAAGGGATGTCAATTTAGGTCCAAGTTAAGAGTCACAAGAACTTTCACCCCTCAGGTTTGACATTCCAAATCAGGGAACTTGCCCACATTAGTTCAACCAATATTGGTTAGTTATTGCTTTCTTTTCATAACTAGCACGGTAAGTTATTTTTAATTTTTTGGACCAAATTATGAAAATTTCGAAAATAATTAAAACCCATTGGTTATCAATTTCACTATCAAAGTTATACCCCCACATTATCAATTTACTCAGCTTTTTTGTTAGTAGTTACTAATTATGCATATAAGGGTAAGATTTCCAATACCCATCTTGAAAATTGTTGGTTATATTGCATAACTAGGGTAGGTTATCAAACTCTTTTTTCTACCACTAACATGTTTAGGCTTTTGAAATTGAAATTTCAATCAACTAAGTAGGTTATTAAAATTTGAAAATCCAATAGATGACCCATAAGGGTCTTGTCTGTTCTTGGAATGATATGTACAACACAAGTAGGTTATTTTTCAATTTTCAAAAAAATCAATAATTGATTACCAAGTTATCAGTACATATTTGATAATCATCTGTTTTCTCAATAACCAATCAACACTAGGTCAAACCCATGTTGAGAAGGCAGGATCACAAACAAGAAATACAATAGATAATAAAGTTATTCACAAAGTTAGTAAATCCTGGGAGCTCAACCTTGGGTTTCCTTGAACCTGAGGACAAGAATCAAAATACATGATAGGAATAGCATTCGAGGAAGCTAAAATTTCCTCCTCAGCCTAGCATGAATTTGAGTTTTTTTTCTTGTCCATGTGTTTTGCCTATATCTGCTTGTTTCTGTTTTTATTTGGGGCGCTTACATATGTTATGGAATATTCAAGGGACTTATGGGATTACACAAAGCCTATCTAAGGGGTTAAGTTAGAGATTTCTTTAAGGGACATTTAACATAGAGGATTATCCAAGGGGCTACCTAAGATAGGGCAATCAAAAGCTTACATAAGAAGTTGCATAAGGGGTTACATAAGGATTATGTAGAAAGCTACTTAAGGACTACTGAAGGGAACACATAGGAGCTTACTTAGGTTATGGGATACCTAGGGATTATCTAAGGACTACCTAGGGAAACACCTAAGGATCTATCTAAGTTATAGCATACTTGAGGGCTATTTAAGAAATTGCATATAAGATACCTAAGAGCCACCAAAAGCTTATCTAGGGAGACACCTAAAGGCCTATTGAAGTTATCAGATATTTAAGGTTTATTTACCTAGGGACTACACAGGACCTACCTAGGGAGTTATTCAAGACTATTTAGGAAAACACTTAGCAGCCTACCTAGGTTATAGGATACCAAAAGATTATTTAGAAAGTTACATAAAACCTACTTGTGAGGCTAGCTAAAGATTTTTTTAGTAGTATTATTTAAAGGGTTACTTAAAGTTGTTTAAGGATTATTCATAGGGCAAAAGAAAGTTAAATAGGACACTATCGATGGGGACACTTAAACACTTACCTAGGTTGTGCGATACCTCACTTAGAAAGTTACCTAGTTGGTAGCAGATAAATAAATACGGGGAACCCTAACCTGGTTAATCACTTAATTTAATTTACGTGACCATAGCCTAGGTAGATCATAATTTAATTAATGGTCACTAATTTAGAAAAAACTTTGATCACTTTTGGTAGTTCATCTTTAATTTTGAGGAAGATGAGTGAACGTATAGTGAGGTCCAAAGTTAGGCTCAATATAACTTTAAGAACTGCTCATGCATTTCCTAAAAACTTAGGAGAATTTTTAAAACTTATTTGGAAATATTGTGACAGAGTGAAACCTTTCATTTGCAAATTGCAATCATTTGAATAAGAGGAATGCTTGAATGGGCCCTCTTTTATTCATTTTTTCCTCGTAAACACAGATGATACCCACTGGATTTCATGTGAAAAATTATCCAAGTATCATGGGAAATTTTGAAAAACAATTCTGGTCACCGCCTCAGAGTGCGGTGTTCCCCAAATATGTGGGCCACTTATTTCAGGAATGGGGCGCTTACTCTACACCACATTTTATGTACAATGATGAAAGTTTTGAGGGTTCTTAATTGGCTACATGTGGAGGGCCACAGTGAATTAACAGCCACCAATGCACCAGTTGGCCGTTCTGTCCACTGGATGGGTTGCGTTTTTTCATTCGGCGCCGGATGGGGCTCATCACAGTCGATTTCTTTTTGCCGCTGACCACTGTACTTTTTTTTTCTTTTTCTTTTTTTTGTTCTTGGCCGTTT
>Ga0209208_10007032_pt1 | contig 15396 bp, 9 predicted proteins | sample S1TSphfallax_3_FD_187694 | JGI IMG/M metagenome (GOLD analysis project Ga0209208, IMG submission 187694) | Host-associated microbial communities from peat moss isolated from Minnesota, USA - S1T2_Fd - Sphagnum fallax MG (SPAdes) (version 2) | ecosystem: Host-associated > Plants > Peat moss >...
TTTTTAGCAGATGTTATTTCTTCCATCCTTGATTGGCCAAAGTTTTCACCCCTAGCGGCATATTGATCTGATAACCGATTGTAGGACTCAATTTCCTCTTGCTTCCGATGCTGTATCTGTTCTAAATACGACTCGCTAACACTAATACTTAGGGCATAGATAACATACTCCTCTTTAAGTGAGCCATCAGGATTAAATTGTCGGTGCTCCTCTGGGGTGAAAAAATCGGCTGCAGCGTAGACTGTCTGAGGCTCTGGATTGGTTTCATCCATGACCTTTAGCTCTAGATATCTTGAGTTCAATACTTGAAAGTGCTTTTCAATCCTTTCAGGAGAAGAAGTTTGTTCCAGCTTCGCCAGATATTCAGGTCTGAAGGTGCCATTTGAATTTAATTTATCTTGGTGAAAATTTAAAAACCGGAGTAATCTGGATGACATAAATATGACTCTTGAACTTAAGCATTTTGATACACGGTTAAATCAATTCATCCATACAGATGGAGATTTAAATAATCCTGAATCAATCTTAACAGAAAAGTTAGAAAATACACTACTAGAATTTTACTTTCCCGGTAAAACTTTTTCTTTTGGGCATATAGATGAACACAGCAAGGCAGAAGATTTAACTAATCACCCAGAGGGGCATATTCTTTTACTTTCTTCTAAAACTAGGTTACTTTATGGTCCACAAGAATGTTTAGCAACTATCGAAAAACTTTGTCCAGACCGGAAAGACCGTGGTGCCTACGGTTCAATTTTCCTCGGTTCTTGTAAAAATGCTATTCATGAACAATTAAATATCTTAGTAGTAGATGATGCCACGGGAGAAAATGGAGGACATTTAACCAATGAAGATGCTTTTAAATTAGTTGGTGATTGTTATGGTCAGATTTCAGATCAATTGTATGATACGTTGATCCAGAGAAATACCCAGGAAGATAAAAGGTATCGAGTGATTCAACACCGGATTGGTTGGACAGGAACTGATGTAGAAACAGGACCAGGCGAAGACAATAAGTACAGATTCGGTAAGGGGACACTACGCCCATATAGATTAGAGGAACTAAACTGGGATGAGAAAACGCCGAAAGTAGATATAATTATCCCCATATCTAGTTTCAAGGGCACAGACAAAGATAACCCCGCTGGCCCGATTAAACCCCAAATTCAACCAGGTCTATACACCCAAACGATTTGGCTAGGTGAAAAATCTCAATCCCAGCGGGGTAAAACTGCAATATCTCAGTTACTACCGTCTTTTCCGCAAGGGATTAAGGATTTTACGGAAGAATTAGAAAAACAAGCTCAAGAACTGGCGGATATTCAAAAAGATCCCCGGAAGTTAGCCCAGCTTTATTGTGAAAAATATGAAAAACGTAAGGCATTCCTTACCTCTCAAGAAACTGAAGCTAGGGATTTAGAATCAGGAACAGATGAAGAAGTAACTGAGGATAAACCTGAAAGAGATGACCTGTTAATGTACAAATTAATCAAAGCGGATTTACAGGGACATCAACAAATTCTCGAAACCGAAAAAGTAAGGCAAGAGTTAAGCAAATTTGTGCAGCAGGAATGGCGGAATATTGCCATTGGTAAAACTACTAACTTTGACAGGGCCATGATCATCCCCTCTAAAGAACTTAAAAATGGGGAAATTTGTGTTCCTTGGTTAGAGGAAGGAGAAAAAGTTCTGAACTTTCGTTCTCCTTTTCTTAACTCTAACGGATTGTGTGTTTCGGAAAATAAACACGTCAGCGACCAACTCGGGCCAGATGGTAAAAATCTCCAGGGCATCATCGTTGTAAACGACGAAGACCACAAGCGCATTCAAGCCAGAATTAATTCCTTGCGATCGCATGGGATCGAAACCAATGAGGTTGATCCAGCGGAAACAGAGTCAGAACGCCAAGGCAGGGATTTTGATGGAGACTGCATTGGGGTTGAGGTAGCCAACAAATATCCCAATTTTGCGGCGGAGGCAGAGTATAGGAATCTAGCAGAAAATGCTTATGCGCCAACTGTCAAGCTCAAAAAACAATCATTTTACAGAGATGACGGAAGCCAGCCTTCCTTCGAGCAGATCGCCATGCACATGAGCGATAGCATCAGTGTGGGGATTATCAACAACCAAGTAACGATGCTAGAAGCTCTAGAATCAGAGATTGAAATTCTCCACAGCTACGGCACCAATGAGCAAAAAACTGATTACGTCAATAAAATCTCAGAACACTATCAGTCTCTATTTGCAAAGGAAAACGACCAGAGGTGCCCCAGACCTATCCGGGAGGAATACAGACCCCAGATGGAGAAGTTCATCAAGCTAGCAGGTGAACCCCAAACTCCAGAGACGCTACACCAGGCAATGGAGGTAAATCGAAAAATTTACCGAAAAATGATTGAGGAGGGATGTTACCAAAACCAAATCGCTGTGGACTTGTTTAAGAGTGCCAAAACTCCAGAAATGGATTTAATCAAAGAAAACAATCGCTATTTACCGAGAAGCGTTAACTACATTAAGGATAAAAAGAAAAGCACTAGCTATTTAAGTGAAGTTATTACTCCCACAGGTGTATCACCTGTAGAATTACTGATAAATCAAGCTAATAAATATTTCCAGCAATCCCAATTAGAATCTCGTCCCATAGTTCAATTTCAAGACCTCTTCCAAGGGGTTGAGTATACCCCCCAGGAGAAGTTGGCTGCCATTCTAGCTAAACAGGAGTTTGACAATAAATTTAATGCCGCAACAGCAATGGAGCGGCGACGGGAAACTGAAAAAGGGCCTAGTGCCATTATCCAAACTTCCCAAGGAGCACAAATTGAAATTACCAACCTCACTCGGTATGAGCATCCAGGAATATGGAAAGCTAAGACCTTAAATATCAAATTAGAAGAGATTCCGGAGCAACAGCGTAACAGCAGCCACCCTCATAAATTGTTAGCAGTGGCCCAAGTTGATAGGGAACAACTCAACGGTGAACCTTTGTTCCGCCCTTTAGGTACCGTCAGCCAGCAGTCAATAATAGATTACAATCTAAAATCCGGCATAGTCAGCAATGGAGTAACGGTCAAGGAAATTAAACCCGAACTGAGTAAGGGGCAGTCTCAGCTGCTATTCAAGCAGGCTTATGAAGCCGCTGAGGCCTTTTACAACTCCATTCCCACAGAAAAACGACTAGCGGCAGCGGCAGCGGCATGGAATATTTCCGCATCAAGACAGGATGAGGTTGAAAATGCACCAGAAATACAAAAAAAGGTATCTAACTTTGTGTTCGCTGCCTTTCCCAATGAGATTGTTTCCCGCTTGCATACCTTGCAATTCACCAATATCAAGCTGGTGGAAATCAAACAACAAGGAAATAACTTTCAAGATCAAGTCTGGAACCCAGAGGAAGAACACCCCATTGAAATTCGGGCTAGTCAGTATCCAGAGGGACACGAGCGCTATAATAAAAGGCTAGTATTTGTTCAGGAAGGGGATGAATATAAGGAACTAGCACCTTTAGAAAATAGAACTGGTCGGTTGCCCATTGGCACCAAAGCTGAGGCGCGGATTGTCCCAGGGGAATCCTATACAGTCCAAGGTAAAATTCAATTGCCAGGGAAGACACCAGTTGAATTTACCATTCGAGAAATTAGTAAGTTTGCCCATGCTGGGCAAATTTTTCATGGTGAACAGGTAAATATAACCATTGGTAATGTTAAAGTTCCTGACCAAACAGTAAAAATTAAGCTAGGCGATAAGTATGTAGGGGAACTAGACACAGAATCAGTTAAGCAGTTGCAGCAGCATAATTACTTAAAAGATGGTGCAACTTTATCACTCAAATTTAAATCTATTTCCGAGGGCAAGGGGGAACAACAGTTTGTAATTGGGGAATCCCCCAAGGGAAATTTACTCAGAATCAATAAAGTTAATTTCTACGACTTTGCCGGACAGACCTTTGACGACAAAGAACACAGGTCAGTTAACTTAGAAATTCCCCAGGGTAAAAACAGAGACGCAGTGTTTTTGAATGGCGAGCCATTGGGAGTATTGCACTTTAAAAAGGATAAAGATGCCCTTAAGGACATTGGTGTTCTCAAACCAGGGAAACTTACACCTGTGGAGAGTTCTTTACAGAGCAATTTTTCTCACACCTTTGTCATAGTTAATCCTGCTAGTGTTCAATACCCACAAACCTGGACCAAAGAGAAGCAGGTGTTTAAAGTACCATCACCAGTGCCTATAGCAATTGAACAGAATGCAGCACAAATAATCCATAAGATTAATGATCGCCCCACCATCCTGTCTTGCCGACCACAAGAGCGGAACCAGGGGGTTATTGGTATGGCGGTGGATGGGAATAAGGTGGAAACAGTATCTAAATGGCTGACCAGTCAAAAGGTAGAGTTTTCCGTAGTTCCACCAAAAGATGCTCCCTTTGAAACGAAAAAAGGGCTGGTTGTTTTTAACTTAGTCAAAGATTCGATACCGGAAAAGACGGCTGAGGCGATCACCAAAAAATTCGGTCAGGTGATTGAATCGCCGACGAAGTATCTAGATAAAATTCGTTCCCTGCCCTATAGACCCGCAACGCTCAAAAGTACAGCTTTAGAAGCGATTCCTAACCATCAAGTAGTAGATGTGAATATATCCGGTAAGCCAGTACAGATGGCATTCCCACTCAAAATGCATGGTGAACCCAATCCCCTGCCAGTCAGTACCACAATTGAAGCCATGCGAGGATACGGCAGGACTCACACCACCAGAACCTACGAGCCATACAAAGCTTATGGATTTAAGGAGGGGGATATAGCGATCGCTGTGGCTGGTAATCAAAAGGTGGCTTTCCGGGTAGGTAAGCAGTACCAGATTACTCAACAGATGATGGCAGATCCTGAGTATCAACAGCAGTGGGCAGCAATGGAGAAGCACAGCAAAAAGGAGCTTGCTACTTTTCAAGATCAAGCTGAGGTTTGGGGACTGAAGATGGAACCCCTGGGGGATTATGTCAACGGCAAAGTTGTACTCTTTCCCGGTCAAAAATTTGAGCCACCAATTAGTCCTCCCATCAATATTGGTTCTAGAAGTTCAGATCCCTTGGGGGTTGCTCTAACTAATCCTACTGCTCTGACTAATCCCACTGCTAGGTCTAAGGAACTAGGAACGGTTCAAAAAGGTCCCTGGCGAGGTGTTTCCCCAGAACAAATTCAAGCGACCTTTGACCAACATTATGTACCACTCCTCAATAAAGCGATCGCTGCAGGTAGTTCTTTTGTGGTGGGTGATGCCAAGGGAACTGACCAATTAGTCCAAAATTACCTCAAGGAACAGGGGTACAATCTGGAAACTGTCAGTGATGGCTACACACAAGCCCAAAAGTTAGAAAAGGTTCAGGAGGCAGGGCAAACAAATAAAAATAAAAAGACTGGTTCCCAGGAAGTATCTTTGAATGAAGGGACAAAAATCGCTCTAGCAGAAAAAGAATCACTTCCCGTAACAATTGACAGTCTCCGAGAGTGGTACAAAACTGCCGACAAGCTAGGAAGGTCGGAAGAATACAAGCAGCGGATTACAGAACAGGCAAATGAATTCAAGTCGGGGCAACCATTGTCAGATAAGGCTTTAGCAGCAATGCACAAGGATTTCAAGGAATTTAATGCGATTGGTAGATTCAGCCAAATAGTCCAGCGAGTAGGATTACTGCTTGGGCAAGAAAATACAGAGGGCTGGACTGAGGTGTCAGTTCAGAACTATGATGCATTGGTCAACGCCAAGACAAACGATTTAAAAATTTCTGATAAAAATCAACAAGTAGTTCTTAATATCCAATCTGGAAAAATTAAAGTTAATTCACTTTCTCCAGAGGCAATTAATACTTTTGAAAATGTTAATCAAAGAATTGATGAAATGATTTTGCAGACACAATTAGCAGGGGTAAATATAGAGAAATAACAAACTAAAATTAGCAATTTTATAAATTGAGAAATTATCTTATTTTTTAGATTTTACAAAAATTTACAACAAAAGCGATCGCTATAGATTGAGCAGGTCGCTTTTGTTTTTTAAGCTTCTAGAACAACACGGAAGCCTATATGCTTGTCAGTAATGGTGGACATTTCCGAATATCGGAAATCTGACCGGCAGCAAATCATTGAATATCCCCAGGAGCCACCCCGAAGAACCCGGTATTCATGATTGCCTTCCTCTATCCAAGCACTACCATCTGATGGTGCACCTTGATAATCGTTGTGTTCGTGATCAGCACACCACTCCCAAACATTCCCGTGCATATCGTACAGACCAAAGGCATTGGGTGAAAACTTGCCAACTTCAGTTGTACGATTATAAAATTCTGCGAAATTGGCTAGACTACTAGTAAGATATCTACCAAAGGTAAATGGTTCCCGTGATACCTTATTTCCTCGACAAGCATATTCCCATTCGGCTTCACTAGGTAAGCGATATTTTCTCCAAGTTTGCAAAGATAATCGCTGACAAAATTCCTCAGCATCGTACCAAGAAACTCTGTCTGCGGGCAGGTTATCTCCTTGAAAGTAAAATCTGTCAACAGGAAGATTTCTTGTAATTTGTGGCAATTGTGCTACAGCTTTCCATTGTGCTTGAGTGATAGGATATTTCGACATAAAAAAGCTTTTTATAGTAACAGTATGCTGAGGTAACGCATCTTGCTGTCCTACTTCCTCACCTATTTCTGTCCCCATTAAAAAACTCCCACATGGGATATAAAGCATCTCTAGAATCACGCCATTTCCTAAGCTTAAAATTTTCATTTATTTCCTCAAAAACATACAAATTTTACAGGTTTATAGCGTAGCTAAACTATATAATTAACTTTATAATATCCATGATAAATAATATATTTATAGCCAAAAGTATTGATCATATGTTCCACTTTTAATTTTCTGAACTTAGCCACACAAGTTAAGGATTTCAGCCGATGATTTAGGCAATTTAAAACAAAAGCGATCACTCTAGATTGAACAGACCGCTTTTGTTTACCGAGCCAATTTTAGATTTTGGATTAGAAATCCAAAATTTCTTACGTCTTGCCCCAACATCGACTGTATGGGGTTAATCTAAAATCTAAAAATCTAAAATCTAAAATTGAGTCACTCTCTCCAGATAAAAGAGAGTTCAATACATCCCAATCTAATGGGGAACTATAAAAATAAATCGAGGTTTTAGCGTTAGCTAACTATTTGACTTTTTTACTACCATTTGAAAGTGGTTGCCTAGTTGCTGCCAAAGTTTTAGCTTTTACCAACGCGGGATGGAAGTAAGTTTCATTCCAAGAACTTAAATATTGCTGCCAACCCTGCTTCCCTTGAGCAATTTTGTCCAGGGCCTCTTCCATTTGGGCTGTAAATTCTGACTTTAGCAGATCTGGTAATGCTTGCTCCAGAAAAGCGTCAACCTTCAGTCCTAATGACGTTGGCTGTAAAGATTCCTTGGCCAACTGCACATAATCCCGCTTCTTTAAAGTGGCAATTGTCGGAGCATACGTGCTAGGGCGACCAATACCTTTACGCTCCATCAATTGCACTAGTTTTGGTTCAGTATAGCGGGGTGGTGGCTGGGTCTGTTTTTTTTCAGATTCAGCTTTTTCTATGCTTAGGGGCTGTCCCTGTTGTAAGGAAGGCAAAGTTGAATCTTTATCTAAGTTATTCCAGTATCGTGCATAGCCCCAAAACTCTACCACCTGACCTCTAGCTTGCCAAAGTATGGAGGCAGATAGAGTAATAATTATTGTTTTCCGTAGTTGAGCAGGTTTGCACTGCGAGGCGATCGCCCGTTTCCAAATCAACACGTACAGGTTGAATTCTTCCTCCGCTAGTTCTGTTTTTAACTCACTGGAAGTCCGAAACACATTTGTGGGACGGATGGCTTCGTGCGCCTCTTGAGCACTCTTGGAACTGCGGTGTTTAGCTACTTGTTGAGGTACGTTCTGGGGGTCGTTTTGCTCCAGCCAGTGACGGGCAGTAGTACAAAATTCAGGGCTGAGAATTACTGAATCTGTTCTCATGTAAGTAATTAGTCCAGCTTCATAGAGCTTTTGAGCCAGAAGCATGGTTTTATCTGGAGTAAATTTTAATTTAGAACCAGCCGCTTGCTGGAGTGTCGAGGTGGTGAAAGGCGGCGGTGGTTGGCGGTTAGTTATTTTTCCCTGAATATCAGTCACATAATGGGGGTGCTGCCGTGCTAACTCAAGGAGACGTTTCGCTTCAGTTTCCGCCAACACACGTGTTGATTCTGGGGTTTCTCTAACAGTTGCTGCGTCATCGTGGGTTTCTGTTTCTGATGCTGTAGTCAAAGGAGAATTAACCGTTCCGTGGTAAAGTGCTCGGAAACCCTCAGCATACTCAACCCAAACACTCCAATAGTTTTGCGGCACAAAATTTTGGATCTCTTTTTCCCGCTGGCAGATTAGATGCAAAGCCGCAGATTGAACTCTGCCAACACTCTTAGCCCCAATTGGCCAAACCAATGGACTACCTTTATAACCTACAAGCTTGTCTAAGCAATCACGACACAAGCCGGCACCAACTAAATCAAGGTCAATTTCTCTGGGGTTAGCGATCGCACTTTTGACAGCGGATTCAGTAATTTCTGTATAAACTACTCTTTTTAATTTTTTCACTCCCAGTACTTGTTGGAGATGCCAAGCTATAGTTTCCCCCTCCCGATCTGGATCTGTGGCTAAAATCACCTCTTTAACTCGTTTAAGTGTGGATTTGAGTTTGCCAATAGTTTCTTTAGCTCTTTCATCACGGGGAACGTACTTACAAACTACCTTATTATTCTCTATTGTAAAGCCCAGAGAATCTTCCCCCTCGTTACTTAGTTCTCGAATGTGTCCGCAACTAGCCTGGACAATCCAATCAGAACCCAAAATAGATCTGAGCTTTTTAATTTTGCCTGGAGACTCAACGATAAGTAAATAATGTGCCATAATGTAATAAATTTTATACCAAAACTACCATACTTACAAGTATTTAAGTAAAAATAGCACACTTATCACGCATAACCCTCTCATACTTTAGTATGATTTCTTAGAGACTTTATTAGGGTTTTTAATTTATGAGTTCAGACTACAAAAGAGAGTAAGGCACTTACGAGCAAATAAATCGCTAGCCGTCCCCACATATATCCTGGGAGCAGCACAACGAGTTATTCCCTAATCCGGCTGGCGATCAGGGCGAACGCATCTTATTTCTGAGATACACACTGTGTAAGGATCTTGATCAAAAAATAGGATTTTTGATCAGGCACTGAAACCATTGTGGTTATAGGGTTTTTATACTTTAGATGCGTTTGCCCTGGGCTGGCGATTTATTTTTATGGTTTCCCCTAATATGCCAGATGCCATTATTAGAAGTTTCGCATTCACTGGGAGAAGCATAATAGCATCTCCATTTTTAAAATAAAATCCCTAACCAAAATGTCAGAAAATGAAGCTAAGAGTACTATTGAGAAAATAAGCACCATCAACTCTGGTAATGGAATGTCTAGTAACTTGATAGCTTATAAACTTCTCACAATTATTAATAAAGCACAGGAATACCAAGTAGGTACTGAGCAGGGTATCCATCAAAATCAGCAAGATACAGAAAAGCAACTTAGTAGCCTTCTCAATAAGAATTTAACTTCTCCTCTCCAGACAAAGGAAGATTTAAAAAATAAATATTTACAACATTATCTAGATAGATTTAATATTAAGCCTACAGTAGAAGAAAAACAGGATAATCAAACCATAAAAGAGGAAGTTAAAAAACTAATTGAAGAAAGGAAAAAAACTATTTTAGATAGTAAGAGTTTAGAAAATATAGCTGATAGAGAAAGTTATTCACCTCATAAATTATTGATCCCCGCAGTTATTCAGACTGTTATTGAAAAAGGTAGCGATTTTAAACAAAATCTGCAACCAAACCAAGAAAATCGTATTTTTGAAACAGCTATCTATAGGTTTCGGCTTTTAATTGAGGAAGGAAAACAGCATATTCAGATAAATCGTAAGCTTGGAGAACCTGGTTTAGCATTTGAAGGTTATAAAAAGGGAAATGAACAAGAATTTAAAGTAATAGAAAACAATTTAACGCCATCAGAAATTCAAAGTATAATTAAATTTTCTCGGGAGCAACAACCTCAGGTTATGCCGAAAATTAATGAAATACAAATTCAAAAAGATGATGATTTTGAATTATAAAAATTAATAAATATTCGTCTAGAATTTTTGTTCTAGTATTATAAAATTTTCCAAAATACTGGAACTATATTAGTTTTAAAAACTTGCTTATTGCCAAATCACATATTTATTAATATATCAATGAATAAGGCAGGAGGCAGCTATGCTGAAGGTTAAGTTAAAAAGGGGATTCAGACCCCTCAGGTACGGGAGCCACTCAATCGAAGATTGAATCAGGGTCTTAAACCCTTGCTCCCTTTGGTTGCGAAAAGGTTCAGGCATTTGGGGGAAGGGATAAATCCCTTCTGCCTTTTTTGATAAAAATTTTTACTTTACTTTTAGGCTATCTACCAATAGAAAAAAATATAAAATATGCTATAAAAAAATTGGGAAAGTTAAATTATGCAACTTACAAAACTCAAAACTATGAATATTAGTATGGTTTTACTGGAGGCGCAACCTCTTTTGCGTATTGGTCTTAAGTCAGTTGTCAACGAAACTCAAATAGCTAGCATTATTGGAGAGGCAGCAGATTTTATAACAGGAATGAAAATAGTTCATAGTAATACTCCTACTCCTGATATAGTGTTAATAGGCACAAGTATAGAAGGAGCGACAGAACTAGAAATTGTAAATTACCTCAAGAAAACTAAATGTAAAATCATAATTTTAGGCAGAACTGATGATGTTTCAGTAGTGAAAACATTCTTAAAATCTGGTGTCAATTCTTATATTTTAAATACATCGGATCTAGTAGTCTTCAAAGAAGCAATCTTGAGTACTCACGAGACAGGATTTTTCGTAGATCCAAAAATAGTAAAAAAAATGTTCGTCAATAAGTTAGGAGACGAATTACAAGAGCATCTTACCAATGTGGAGTTGAGGGTATTAGGGCTACTGGGTCAGGGAATGACAAATCAGGAAATATCAAAACATTTATTCGTGTCTGTAAGTACAGTTAAAACCCATTTATCTAATATGTTTAAAAAAATGGGGGTATATAATCGTGTAGGATTGGTACTTGAAGCACAAAAAATGGGCTACATCTCAATAAATAGTCAAATTAGTTATTTGCCAGAACGAGAACAAGAATTGCGAGCAGTTGCTTAATTTAGGTTCAGTTCAAAAATTTCACCAGATTTTGGATTTTAGATTAGAAATTCAAAAGGCGAAAACTTAGCCATATTTTTCTTAAAAATCAACTAGCTAATTTGTCTATTTATATTGTATAATAAACTTGGTCAGTAAATAATTAATTCAATGGCTAAAGTCAAAAAACTCATGGGTGTGCAACAAATATTGTTGTCACCTGATGCGGAAACATTAGCCCTGCTAGAATACCTCTGTGAACAATCAGGCAAGTTGTACAATACAGGATTGTACTTTGCTAGACAAATGTTTTTTAAGACTGGACAATTGTTAACAGGAAAGTTTGATTTAGGTTATGAACCATTGGTAGCTAAATCAGTCCTGGCTCAATCAATGCCGTCAGTTCCAGCACAACAAACATTGATGTCAGTGACAGAAGCGTTAAAGTCTTACCAAGAATTAAAGCAGATGTATTTTAGGGGTGAACTGGACTTTAAACCCAAGGTACCAGATTACCTAGATGGCATAAAACTGTTTAAGGTGGCTTACCCCAACTCAGGAGCACAAAGACCAAAACTGGTAAATGGACAACTGAAGTTTTCCTTAGGGAGAACAATTAAAAGATGGTTTGGCATTGATGAGTTGTTCCTCCCTATGCCTTCCAATGTCGAGTTTTCCAAAGTGAAAGAGTTCACCATCTTACCCAAGAATGGGGCTTTTTACTTGGAACTGTCTTATGAGATGGAGTTACAACACCACGAGTTAGACATTAACCAAGCACTGTCCATAGATTTAGGCATAGACAACTTAGCAGCTTGTGTTGACACCTTGGGTAATTCCTTCTTGGTAGATGGACGAGTCATGAAATCCATGAACCAACTGTGGAACAAGTTGGTATCAACCTACAAAGAAGGTAAACCCCAAGACTACTGGGACGAATGGTTGGATAAAATCACCCGCAAACGCAATCATCAAATGAAGGATGGGGTGAATAAGGCAGCGAAATTAATCATCAATCACTGCCTAGAACATGGAATTGGTACTTTAGTTGTAGGATGGAATAAGGGCATTAAAGACGAGGTAAACATGGGTGCAACTAGCAACCAGAAGTTCGTGCAAATGCCCTTAGCCAAATTAAAAGAACGACTCAGGCAACTATGTCAGTTGCATGGTATCCGGTTTGTAGAAACAGAAGAGAGTTTTACCTCCACTAGTTCGTACCTTGATGGTGACTCCCTGCCCACGTATGGTGTAGACCTAAATGGGTGGAAAGCATCAGGAAAACGAATCAGTCGGGGTCTCTACCGCACTGCCACCGGATTAATAATCAATGCAGACCTGCATGGAGCAGTCAATACGCTCAAAAAGGTAGCCAGAAATCTAGGCATTGACCTAGCACGACTGGGTAGACGGTGTTTGACGACCGTAGCGAGAGTTAGACTTTGGGATCTTCCCACTCATACTCTGCCCGCAGAATCTCCTCGCCTTTAGGCAGGAGAGTGTCAAACTCTTCAAAAGTCCTACAAATAACTGCTGACTCTGGAGAATCTGATGCAATCAAGTACTCTGTTAAATTTGCTGCTGTCGGATGCTTGTAACCTACAGTAGAAGCTATCAAGGCAGTATTGGGTTGAGTACCTCTTTCTTCACACTCGATTATAGGGCAGAAGATTCCGTGGGCATGGAACAGGGGACCTTTTGGAGATACAGGCTGATTAGAAAACTCAGCATAGGCTTTTTCAATTTCAGCAATAAACCCAGATGCGATCCTGCCTTGCTGATATTCACAATAGTGTTTACTAAAACTTGCTCCTGCTGCACCACTGAGGGTTAATCGTAATGGTGAATCATGTAAAAAGTTTTTGTCTTTTCCTACTAAGAAAATTAGATGAGTAGCAAAAGTTTTTAACCTTTGTTTATCGGATTTAAATAAATCATAATTTTCTTTAAATGTACCCAATTTAATACCAGTTTCCCGATCTCTGACACATAATTCACCCTTTTTTGCTATGACTAATTTGGGGGCATTAGTCATAAAAACTGTCTCTAATCCAGAGCTAAATTCATACTCTACTTGTTGCCAATCATCATCTGGTTTAAATCCAATAGCTTGAGCATTATTCAGCTTAATTGCCAATCCAAAAGGCTGAATGCCATCTTTCCCATACTGAGGATTAATCATTTGACACCAAGGCAGAATTTGAGAACGAGATGCATCAAATTTTTCGTCTTCAAATTCAAATTTAGCGATATTGGGTTTTACAGATGTTTTAGTGCTTGATTTATTCATATCTTAAGTCTAGAGAACGCATTTAAAAAAATTCTACCAGGTTTATTTGAAAATTTTATTCATTTCCTCCTTTTTGTCCTAAAGTACTAGATACTTTAAACCTTTAGGACTATTAATTCCCATAAGCGATCGCTTATGGTTTATTTAGGTAGATGCTCTGCTATAGGAATCCGGTTTGATTCGATGAAAGGATCTGTGTAGGCTCTTAACGGGGAACTCTGAATAGGGAATAGGAAAGCGGAGTAGAGATGTACGGAGTTCTTTTCAAAAATCAAATATGATTCCAAATATCAATCTATCTCAATACTGCTCGGTTAAGCCATTTTTACTCATCATAGACAAGTATATTTCAAGGGTTCTAGGCTACTTTCTCTCCAGATTTGAGGCAATCTATCTTGATTTAAAATAGGTGGGTTTTTGACCGAGCCAATTTTAGATTTTAGATTACATTTCTTCAATCTAAAATTGTTTAATCCGATTCAATATACTTTTTTCAGCTAATATTTTTGGCTTATTCTCTTGAAGAATTATTTCTCCTAGAATCGCAATATGCTAGTTTTTACTTCTCACTTTCTGACAAGGATTGTGGAGAATTTATCTTTCCTTCATTATGAGAAAAATCATTCAATATTTGAAAGACTATGGGATTTTGAGAACCTGCCTTAATTCTGCCTTGTAAGATTTTTACCCCTGTATCTAACAGTCCCTGCGATCGGTAGATTTCAGCCGTATCAATGGCAAAATCATCCCCATTCAAATTGTATTTTTGCAATTCTTTGAGAGTAACTGCTATTTGCACTAGTTTTGATGCCGGAGGAAGCATTACCATAGTGGAGGTAGCAATTATAGGATCTTCACCCTGGTTAGCAATTATACTAATTTTGTAGACGTTTGCCAATTGTAACGGCGGCTGGTTTGGAGGGTATTCCAATCTAGAGTTTTTGGTGTCTACAGACCAACTAACCCCATTACCCTGGACTTGCACAGTATAGCTAGTAGCTTCGTTAACAGTAGTCCAGGAAAGGGTAGGACGAGAATCTGAGATTAAAATTCCGTATGGGGTAATCAATCTTAAACTATAACTATTAACGGATTCAACACCTCTTAAATTTAAGCAACTGCTTCTAGTATCGGTGTTGCAACTGTGGATTGAGCTAGAAAGCGGTAAACACTGCTTTCCCACGGAACCTTTTACAAGTGACAAAATACGTCCATTCAAGTAGCATAGGACGTTAACCTCTCCGGAAATTGGATTAATCACGTCATTCTCACATAGCTGGCTGCGAGGGGGAAATTTTCGATCACCAGAGCTTAAAATCCTGGCAATAGGAATGCATGATTCCTCTGTGGTCACTAACTTAATTCGAGTTTGAGCCAGTGCCATTTGTGACAATATTACTAGAGATGCAATCGTTGCTTCTATTAAAATAATTAGATTTCGCATTTTAGTTAAGTATTGATTGTAAATTCTAAGTATTTTTACTCACAATAAAACTAGAGCTTGATCTAACGGGGCTATTTGTGTTTCTTTACATCCATCTGGGCATCTTCCTACTCTTCTTGACCCATCTAGTTTTTCCAATACTGATAGTACTTCTAGCATTTTCTATGCAACAAACGATTTTGAGATTGAATATCGCTTAGGATATCTAACTTTCTTACTTATGCCCTCTATCTTTAGGTATCCCCCGCCTACTCTCAATACAGTTCGGTTAAACAAAAATCCCAATTTTGGCGGATCTACAAACATTGATTATTACGTTCCATTGTTGAGAACAATGTCAATTATTAATCTTATCCGAACCGTATTGCGCCCACCCTCTACGGA